>Ga0315279_10000688_pt1 | contig 62931 bp, 61 predicted proteins | sample YL17G06_20_MG_FD_203694 | JGI IMG/M metagenome (GOLD analysis project Ga0315279, IMG submission 203694) | Sediment microbial communities from Yellowstone Lake, YNP, Wyoming, USA - YL17G06_20 | ecosystem: Environmental > Aquatic > Freshwater > Lake > Sediment | place: USA: Wyoming | collected...
TTTAGACATCCCTATACCTCCATGAGTATTATGAACTATTGTTGTTACATAAGAGTGGGAAACTTATGTAAGTATAATCCAAAACATTCATCTAAACAAAGGAGTAGGTATAATGAAAAGTGATTTTCCCTTCGCTTTTTAGTATACCAGACGCAAATGTCCAGTAAACCAACTGTTTCATGGAATATTGATTTTGAAACTTTCGGATTGTGATTTACATTTCTGTATTAAAATCAGTTAAACCACTTATATACGCTTTTTACGAATTCCAAGGTATAAGCCCATTGCTTGTGATAGTATATTATCATCAATATCGCATTAATTACGAAAAAAAGCGAACCGATTAGTACACTTACCCTATTTGAGTGCATACAAAAACTCCTCGATCTTCTTCAGCGATCCTGACTGAACAGACTTTTGGATCAACTGGGTCTGTTCAGGAACTATCCTCTCGATAAATAGGTAATGAATACCTTTTTGCTTCATATTCCGTGTAAACTGCATGTCCTCGATAGGCACGTATTCAAGGTATCGAGAAAAATCAGCATCATATAATGGATACGCCCAGCCGTTGTTTGGGAAACAGACCCCTATCACTTCTTCTTTTGGTATAATTTGCAATGTCTTTTTATACGCACCATCATATTGATGTGTAAGTTCCGCAGTACTTCTCAGAAGCGTAGGCATACTCATCATCTTCTGGAAGTCTTCAAGCGAAATCTCACCGACATTCAGAATCGCTATCCAGTTTAAAATAGCACATATCATAGCAACGCTCAATAACAATGCTTTCAGCCATTTATGACTGAGATTTTGGATTAAAAAAGCAAAACTAAGTGCAAAGATGATTGGGAACCAGAGAGTAAATCGCATATACCACGGATCAATTGATATGAAAGTAAGTAGACTGATAAGTGACAGCAGAAATGAAATGATAACTAATCTGAGATGTTTGACGAAAATAAGTGCATAAAGAAGTGCCGGAAGCCCGCAGACAAAGTTAAACCATCCCCATCCGCTCATATCGCCAAGACTCGAATTGTAAGCCCCGCTTTTATCAAAAATCTTCACTGTCACAAGTGAACGAAGGTTCTCCAACATCCCCGCCAAACTCGCTGAACCACGCTGACCGGGTCCGAATTGAACAGCGTTACCTGTTCCAAAAATGAGATGATCCCCAATTCTAAAGTCAGTTGGATGAAATGGATTGGCAAATACGATCCAGTTACGGATATACCAGTATGAGCCAAGGAAAAGGCTAATCACTATCAGAAAAAGGATGAGTGATAAGTGATGAGGAATAGATTGATTATTTTCATCCTTCATCCTTCCGCCTTCATCCTTGATATGATGTTTCCATAATGCCCAAAAGCATATAATCGCAGGTGCTAGAGAGATGAACACCATATAAGGCTTGATGCCGATACCAAGGCATAAAGCCATCATTACGAACAAAATTTGCCGATGCAAAGGGAAAGTATCTCTGCGACCATTCACCAAAAAATCAACGATTATGGCAATGGAGAACAGGAATACTGCTGAGATACCAACGTCATTTTTACATGCGGTCGCCTGAATTGCAAGAGATGGTGTAAACAGATACAAAATAGTAGCAGTGACTGAAAGAGTTCCATTTAGTTTGAGAGATCGGGCAAGGGCATAAGCAGATGCGCCTGTTGCGAGATAATATAAAAAAGGTCCGACCTTTATCAGCAAGTCGTGATGCAGAAAGACCACAAACCACGTTTCAAGTAGTTCAAAACTAGCGGGCCAATACACCCTTCCAACAGGCGTTATTACTGGATAAATCCTCTCCTTTTGCACCCATTCTGCCACGTTGACAAGATGATAAACGACCGTATCCCATACGTACGGTGGGATATACCAGATATGCACGATTATTCTAGCAAGCTGTAAAAAAGCAAGGATGCACAATATTATGCCTATCAGTGACATTCGAGGGAAATGTAGACTTGTCAGAGAGTCAAACCATAAGCGAGGATGTTTCAGATTCTTGTAGGAAAGGGATAAAAGAATAACAAGTCCAATAATGCTGATGATCGCTATCTTATGAGACTCAAGAAGTCCAAAAATACCAAGTATAAGCGTGTAAAGAGTTGTGATGTAAATCCAGATGAACCCAAAGATAGCAATGTCAAGGTGATTGACTTTGCTTCGTATGATGCGAAAAAGCTTTATGGAAACGAAAGTGACAAAGACGTTTCCAATAAGCATTTCTATAATTCGCAGGAACATTTGAACTCTCCAAGAGTAAACATTAATAATTGATTTGCATTATCTTGACAATGATAAATTTAATCACGAGTTTCACAAATAAACGAATTACACGAATTTTCTGTATATGTAATCGTTAAAAAATAGGGTTTACCGTAGAGGCGAAGCATTTTTATGTTAATATAAATTAGCTATAAATCTTGATCTAGCTAAAAATGCTTCGCCCCTACACCATGTCACAATGGCATTTTTTAACGATTACGTATATAGGATAAAAGTTATTGATTACTGATTGTCGAATTATATTGGTATATAACATACTTGTCAAGGATATTAGTATTGCTAATTTTAGATTTCTCTTGACAATGTGTCAATTTTATGAGAAAATAAGTATATTAACGTTTGAGTAAGCACTCAATAGTGATAAATTGTTTTTTAGAAGGAATTATATGTGGAATAGAAAGCCAAGCAAGTATCTGCTTTTGGTTTTAATCTGCTTGATCATGGTTTTGATGTTGGTCTCTGTTGTTTATGGTAGACCTTTCAGAAAAAATACGTCACTGATTTTGATAACTCTCAGTTCCTCTTGTGTGGTCCTCCAGTGATGATGTCTAATGTTGTTAAAGCACTAAAAGTGCTTGGTGTTCCAAAACGCAGGATTCATTAAGAGCGTTTTGCCCTACGTTAGATGGAGTATTTTTTATGAAAGTTCTTGGTATTTATGGTAGTCCCCGCAGAAAAGGTAATTCTGATATTCTTCTCGACAAAACTCTGGAAGGTGCAAAATCATCAGGGGCAGAAGTTACTACAATATATGCCCGTGAACTGAAGATGTCAGGGTGTATGGAATGTGGTGGATGTGACAAGACTGGAAAATGCGTAGTAAAAGATGACATGCAGAACGTGTATCCATTACTAGAATCTGCTGACGTCATAATTTTATCGGTACCCATTTTCTTTTATGGTGTTCCTGCACAAGCAAAAGCTTTAATAGACCGTTGCCAGGCTCTATGGCGAAAGCGTATGCTCACAAAGATCAAAGAACAGAGAAAGACTTATGACAGTGGAAAGGGATATCTCATTGCTGTTGGTGCTACTTCAGGGAAAAGCCTTTTTGATGGCACTGCTCTGACAGCCAGATACTTCTATGATGCTCTTGATATGAGTTACGAAGACGCTATGTTTGTCAGAAAAGTAGATAAAAAGGGAGCTATTTTGGAACACCCGGAATTTCTTGACGAAGCGTTTCAATTTGGTGTTAGTATAGTTAAAAATAAACCGGGAAATAGACAAACAACTTAACTCAAGGGAGTAAATAAATCTATGATCGGACACAGAACTTATGCACGAATAGGTCTTATTGGAAATCCATCTGATGGTTTTTTTGGAAAAACTTTATCAACTTGTATAAGGAATTTCCATGCTCAAGTAGTACTTATGGAAAGCCTGAAAATAAAGATAGTCCCTCATAGTATACATGATTCCACAGAATTTTCCAGCCTTGCAGAATTAGAAGAAACCTCAATCCGTGATGGTTATTATGGCGGTATAAGACTCATATACGCTACCTGTAAGCGATTTAATGAATATTGCAGAGAAAATGGCATAAAGCTTGATAACCGAAATTTTTCTATTATATATGATACGAATATTCCCCGTCAGGTAGGACTTGGTGGATCAAGCGCCATCATAGTTTCACTTTTGAAATCCCTGATGGAATTCTATGGCTTGACAGATAATGATATTCCTTTGGAAGTTCAGCCTAACCTCGTATTGAGTGTAGAAACCAAAGAACTTGGAATCAATGCAGGTCTGCAAGACAGAGTTATACAGACTTATGGCGGTATGGTATATATGGATTTTAACAGAGAGAATATGGAAAATTTCGGTCATGGAATTTATGAACTGATGGACTCAAGGTTAATTCCAAACTTATTCCTTGTATATACTGAGAATCCGGGCAAAGATTCTGGAAAAATGCATAATGAGGTAAGGTTCAGATTTAATCAGGGTGATAAAGACATAATCAACGCAATGGCTACTTTTGCAAGTTACGCTCAAGAGGCAAAAGATGCTCTAAAGAAGAAAGATCACAAGCGATTTGGAGAGCTAATGAATATGAACTTTGATCTACGGAGGAAGATATATGGCGATAAAGTCATTGGTGAAGAAAGTCTCCGAATGATCGAGATAGCACGAAAACTTGGTGCTACTTCAAAGTTCCCGGGGTCGGGAGGCGCAGTGATTGGAATGTATGAGGACGAGAACCATTACGAAATTCTGAAAGAAGCTTATGTAAGTAATGGTTTCAGATTCACGAAAGTAGTGCCTGATGTCCGAGATAGTAGCGAAGATTAAGAATTCTTTTTTATTCAAAGATTAAGGATGAAAAGGTAATTGTTTCTTTTCATCCCTCATCCTTTAATCCTGCCCCAAGTTGATGTCAATTTTGCTTTTGTTTCGTTTACAGGCAAAAGATTCTGAATACCAGCCATTATTTGCTTTACCTCGTCTTGAGTAAGCCCCTTATTAAACAAAGCCCAATCATCCATAACACCGCTGTAAAAACGTTTCATGTCCTTTTCCGTGCCAATCAACATTGGATCGGTATTAGGTGTGAGCTTGTCGTTTTGCTTTGGGTATTCAATCAATACTTCACCATTAAGATAGATATTCCAGAATTTCGCTGGATCCCATGAGACAGCAACGTGTTGCCATTCGTCTGCTTTAATTTTTACAGGGCTTTGAGCAGGAACAACTCGTCCACCCTTAAACAACCATCCAAACGTCAAACCACCTCCGTATCCACGAGTATGCTTCCATGGTGTATCCGTCCATGGTTCCCTTACTTCAAGGATGTCACGATGCCAGAATATGCTCTTGTCACGAGGATTTATCACGATAGTTTCATCACTGTGCATGATGGAGCGCCTATTTGATATTAAAACGTCAAGTCTGTTGGTATCTGAAAAATGCCCCAATGCCCAGATCGTCGTACCTGTTTCATTCCAGATCGGCGCACGTCCATTGAACTCTGGAAAATCATAATACCATCTCTCACTGCCATCTAATCCTAACGCAACAATTCTACTATAACCCTGAGATGTTTCCTGAATACACAAAACCTCGTATCCATCAATGTCCGTCACCACAGTCAAAGGTGAATACATGGTTTCATAAGGAATATCCCAAACAAGTCTTGGATTCTCAAGCCCATTCTCAAAAGAATGTAGCTGAAAATGTGCATCATTTCCCCATGTCGTAGTCCAACTTAATCTTTGCAGACCGTGAACGTCTTTCAGGAATTTACCCCATCTTGCCCCCGGAGCATACGGCGGGTTAATTGGCTGTCTATTTTCGAGAACGTCCACCAATGAAGGTGTTAATCCATACTCACGCCAAATATCATTAGATATGGATTGAAAATCAGCAGAAGAAGGATTGATAATTGATAGTCGTATCGGTTGATTCTGAATTCACAGCAAGATAATATTCACTAGCGGACATATCTGCCTGCCATGCCAGATGTGGAGTTTTGATTTGACCGATTGCAGAGGTACGATTTGTGTGTTGGGGGTCATGCCCCATCATTTGCCATACGCCAAACATTGTTAATAATATTCCATACACGGATAATCTCCTTTACTTAATTTTCAACACTGGTTGATCTGGATGTGCTGGATTAGGAATTAATCGCTTATTTGCGCAATCCACAAGTAAATCTAATTTCTCTAAGACAGTTTGACCGATAATTACCTCATCACCTAAGATCAATGCTTCTTCAAGAGTATCACGTCCTATGCACTCAATGATCAAAGGTTCTGTTACGTCAACAATATCTTGTCGTCCATCAGCGTATTCAGCAACTCTCCGACCGCGTGCTTCCAATCCAAGACGTTGAGCTACATGTATAGGGATTACTGAAGATACTGCTCCTGTATCAATCAACGCATCCGTTTCATAGATACGTATTTCATTAGTAGAAAGCTTTCCACGACGCACTAGCGCTTCATCTACTGCATTGGTGAGTTTAACTTTTATCCTGACTTCGCCCATATCTTTACCTCATTTTTTGTATTTCTCAAGTTCAGCCATTAGTTTTTTGATTTCATCTAAGGTTTGTCCCGCATTAGTATCGTTGCTCTGAATCTGTGCTTTGAATTGCGTAATCTTATCGTTAAGTTTAGTAACTGTCGCAGTCAATGGGTCTTGGTCAGCAGGTGGGCCTGTTTCATCAACTTTTTCGCCAACACCAAATACTTCCGTCATAGCCATTTCAAAGTTCGATGCCCATGCTATCTTATCTCCAGCGGCTACAACAACCTGGGTAAGAATAGGCATTGTGGCAATCTGAGCCTGAAGATATATGGGTTCCACGTAGAATATAGCATTATCCACAGGTAAAACGAGCATATTCCCTCTGATAACAGCGGACCCACCTTCGTCCCAAAGAGTTAGTTTCTCTGACATTTCCGGGTTAGTATCAATCTTGGATTCGATTTGTGCTGGACCGGGGATAGGCTGACCCTTAGGGAAAGCATATACCATGAGTTCCCCATAATGCGGTACATCATTCCGAACAACCATCCATGCCACCATATTAGGACGATCTCTCGTAGGCCATGGGGTAAATGAGATTATACTAACGAATTCGGGTTCTTTTTTAATTTCACTTGGTACGCTTATCATTACGTACAATGGAACCATTGGAATGGATATTCTTTCTGCGGCTTTCACGACCTGTTTATCTTTTTCCCCCGGACTGCTAGGCTCAACATCTTGACCTTCGGCTTTTACAGTTCTAGGTTGATAATATACTTCGTGAGGAATATCCCATCTATCTGCTCTGGAAAAGAATGCTTGCGGATCTTCCATGTGATAAAGGCAGTACATCTCTGACTGTATCTGAGTCAAGTCAGTAGGATAGCGATTATGTTTATCAAGACCGTCAGGTATTTCACTCCTACCCTTAAATAGTTCTGGAAAAGACTTTCTATAAATTTTTGTAATGATCTCCCGCTCATCCCATACATAAAAATTAACAGTGCCATTGTAAGCATCAACTACAGCCTTAAATGGATTTCTAATGTAATTAAATTTATTATTATATGGCTCTGAATAGGGGAAAGCTTGACTAGCAGTATATACATCAATAACCCACCATAATCGTCCGGAATCTCCAATAACGAGATATGGATCATCGTCATAAAGTAAGAATGGTGCGATGCGTTTTACTCTATCAACTATATGACGATTAAATATTGCACGACTCTCTGGCTTCAGATATTCAGATGTTATAACCCTAAAATCATGAAAACGTGTGGCAAGCATACAACGTCTTAAAAACGAGCTTATAAGTACCCCGCCTGTACCATTATAAGTTGTGTAATGATCTTGATCTTTCTTTACATCGCCTTCTTGTGCAGGATAATCAAACTCATTCTGTGATGTATGTACAAAAACATAATTTTTCGTAGCTTCACCGTAGTATATCTCTGGTCTGGTAATTTTTAGCTCAGGATAAGATAAGCTTTGTGGGATACCTTTTATCCATAAATATGGCTCACCTTTTGGAGTAAACTGGTTTACAGGTCCCAAGCAAACCCCATAACCATGAGTATAAGTAAGTTTTTGAGTTACCCATGTTTTTGATTTCGGATCAAGTCTACTGCTATCCATTTCTCTTGCAGTGACCATGATCTGACGATATTCACGCTGTCCCGTCGTTGGGTCTGTTATGGTATATCGGTCTGCATCAACGTCATAGAAAATATAATATGGACGGAATACTTGATTCTGATTGAGAAAATCCCGTGTAGCTCTACGATCCCAAAGTTGGACGTTTTTTAATGTTCCGGGGTGTTTACTGATCCTATCAAGCGTCGCCACTTCTGGAGTTATTTCGCTAACTTTGATCTTGTCAAGATTGTACCCCATACGTGTATAATAAATGTTTCTGTTTATATAATCTTTTTCAAGGATAGGCTCGTTGGGACTCACTTTTATATATTGGAATACATAAGGGACAACCCATAACAGCATAATATAGCTTCCAACCCATAACCCAACAGGGATTGTAAACAGAAACTTCTTTTTCCAGAAGCTATTGATAATCACTGTTAGAGCAACGACACCCACTATAACCATGTATATATGGTAAGCAGGTATACGAATATGTACATCAGTATATCCTGCACCAAACGTAAAACCGTTCTCAGAATAGACAAGATTGTGAATGTTTACGTCGCTTCTCCAGACAGACACCACTAATAACAATAACCATAAGAATGAAAGATGAAAGACTCCTCTTGTCATTACGTATATCTTGGTCTGAGAATCTCTACGACGATAGGAGTCGTATTGTATACCGACTAACAGCAATGTCACCCCAAACAAAGCTTTCGTCCATATACTTAAAAAATTACGGATAGGCATCTCAAAAAGATAATAGCTCAAGTCTTCTCCAAATTGCGGATCAGTAGCAATCTCTTCTTTTCCAGTGCGCTCATTATGAATGGTGTAAGGTTCTCGCTCATCATATCTTCGATAATCATCCCAGAATGGTATAGCAACACTACCCATAACTACTGATACTAACAATATTCCTGCGATAATAAGCCTATTAATTGTGTTTGTTCTTCCAGCACCCCATCTCTGGAAAGACCCCGGTATGGGACAGAATTTCCATGCAAGGAAGAAATTGACAAGCATAAAAACTAATGCAATAAGACCGAACTTTAGGAATAAAAGCCATGGCAGGTTATTAAGCTTCCAGAAAAGAGATTCATATCCCAAACCCTTGAACCATAATAACTCTATATAGAAATACGAGATCCCCGGCCAGGATACGACACCACCAATAATTAAGCCAAGTATAATCATGAATATCCCGCGCATTCTGTGGGTTTTGATATGCCTCTTTCTACCTCGTACAATCATAATTATCCCTATGACAGCAAAAAGTAAAAATATTAGTGCGGATATTATTAAAACTATGGTTGCTAAGAACATACCTGTGTGCATTAATTTCCTCTTTATAGATTACAAAAAATGAAGATTTAAGATTTCAGGTTGGGAGCCATCTTTAATCTTAAATCTTGACAAGGTTGTTTCCCTTTGAAGCTTATAACGAATGGTATAACGTTTGAGTTTACTCAAAGAAAACGTCCCTCCCGAATGAGAATGTAGATAATTCGACCAATCAAGAATACATCAAGATATAGCACAAAACCAATGAGCGCAATGCGTATTGACAAAAGCGCAACGTTTCTTTTTTTCCATGCAATCATGATACCATAAGTGATGAAATTACCTATTATCATTCCGCCTGAGATTAGTCTGGAAACAATTTTTTCTCCCCCTTCTGGAGGTTTAAACTCATTGGTTACTGGCACCGAGATTGTAAACCAGAAGCTTATGAAGGCAAATATGATAAAGTAATAAGCGAAAATCATGCGCAATGCGCCTACGTTCTTGTGTGTAAGTGCTATTATTGTAAAATAGCTGCGGATAATATCGGGAATAACAATTTTGTATTTTATTTTAGAGTTTTTCTTCGGATTTTTCTCTTTCATACCTCTCTCGTCTTTCTCGTAGATACGTTGGTATAGGAACGTCCCACCATCCGGCGACCTTGCCACCTGAAAATGGAAAATCTCTTTCGACTATAACCTCAATGACGGAAGGCTTCCCTGAATTAAAAGCTTTTTGCAGTGCAGGTTTTACGTCATCTCCATTGTCAATCTTTTGTGCAAAGCAACCAAAGGCTTCCGCAATAGTTTTGAAATCTGGTGAGTATATACTGCCATCCTGCTTTACGAAATCAGTCGCAAACGTCCTGTCTGCGCCATAAGCGGCTGTTTGTAAATCCTTTATGGAAATCCAACCCATGTTATTAGCTATCATGATTACAACAGGTATATTATACTGAACAGCAGTAGACAATTCCTGCATAGTCATCATAAAATCACCGTCACCGAGTACGCCTATCACTTGCCTGTCAGGAAACGCCAGCTTTGCCCCTAAGCTTGCTGGTACAGTGAATCCCATTGTCGAAAATCCACCAGTTGTCAGACAGGTTCGAGGCTGATAGAATAGGAATTCCTGCAATATCTGAGCCTGAGTGTTCCCTGATGAGCAGACAACGATAGCATCATCATCCAGAAATTCACGCAGTTCCTTGAGCATCCTTGATATAGTCGTTGGAGTTTTATCGTATTCCCTGAACTCACGCATACTTTCAAGCCAGTCTGCTACGAGTTGTCCGATCTCCATTGCATAAAATCTTTTATCAACGACTGACGTATCTTTCAAAGCGTCATTTATTTGAGACATTGCCGATTTTGCATCTGCAACGATACCGACTTTGCATGGATAATTCTTGCCTATTTCACTCTCGTCAATGTCAACGTGGATCAGTTCTGTTGGTGGAATAGAAAAGCTAACACCATGTTTGTATGATGATGCAGTCTCATCAGCGAATCTGCAACCGACTGCGAGCAGGACGTCAGCAGTTGAGGTAAGCTTATTTCCGCATGACGTTCCTTTTGAGCCTGTATGCCAACCGTATAGAGGATGATTCTCAGGAAATGCGCTTTTGCCCATCATAGTAGTCACCACAGCGGCGCCGAGTGTTTCAGCAAGCTGGAGTAACTCACCGCAGGCATCAGCGGATATTACGCCACCACCGGCAAGTATAACAGGACGTTTTGAGCGTGACAGCAATTCCACAGCCTTGTCAATCGCCACTGGGTCAGGCAGTATCCTTCCAAACGGTTTCCGATTCTCTGGATCAGGAATCGTCACGTCAGCAGAATCGCACTGCACATCCATAGGCATGTCAATCAGCACAGGACCTCTACGACCGGTCATCATGTATCCAAACGCCCTTTGCATGATGTGTGGCAATTGTGCAACGTTAGTGGGCGTCCAATAGCGTTTAACGATTGGTTCCATTATGCGTGGGAAGTTTGAGCTATGCTGTCTTTCTATTTCTTGCAGAACGCCCTTACCGTGCATGTGTGTATGCGTATCGCCGGTTATCACAAGCACCGCAGTTGAGTCAACGTAAGCAGTTGCAATGCCTATTGCGGTATTAATAGCCCCGGGACCGATTGATGTAAATACCGCTAGTGGCTGACCAGTCACACGATAATAGCCGTCAGCGAGATGGACAGCGCTTTGTTCGTGCCTGATCATCAGCGTTTTGATTTTATCCTGCCTATCCTTGAAGGCGTCAACTACACCGAGAATCCCATGTCCGGGTATCCCGACGACGTAAGGCACTTTTTCTTTAATCAAGTATTCTGCTATAATTTCTCCGCCGGTTAGTTGCATTTTCGATCTCCTTTTGTCTTGCTTGTAGATTTATCTTTCCCATTGATCTCGCTCGTTATTGATATATCCCTTAATATTTTCTTTTGACCATGTCCCTTTTCCAGTATTCCTAAGATCACGAATATCAAGGTTTTTACTTTCTTTTCTACTTAATATTCGCTCGATTATTATATTAACCAGAAGCAACTGCTCATGTTCCGATAGATTCTCAATTTCATCACTAATTCTTTGAATTGCACTTGATGACATTAGTTTTCACTTCCTTAACTTTTACCTATATTATTTTATTATCCCATATTCCTTAGCTTTTTGAAGAATGAACTCTTTATCTTTGCATCTTTCCAAAATTTCATAATTATCTTTTAATTGTTTTACTTTGTTTACAGATATACTGTTTTGATTCAGACTTTCAATTAATATGGTAGGAACAAAATAAAGTTCATAAGAACCATTTTCCATTGGTCTAACACCTATAACAATATCCGAAATCAAAGTAGACTGTCTATATATTTTCACATCAGATACATATTCCCTATCTACTCCACCACGACCACCACCTGTAAATCCTATTGATTTTGTTGCGGTTTTTACTTGAACTCTTATAATTTGCTCCGTCCCATCATCTTTCTTAAAAACAATGATGATGTCATAAGGTGATAAAGGTAAATCCACTAAAGAAACACTCTGATACTTTTTCATAAGGATTCCAGCTACTATATGCTCATTAGCAAAACCTTCTACTGATGCTTGCCGTCCTCTTTGTTCTGAATTATCCATAAGAATTTCTCCTATATCATTTTTGCAAAACCAATATCCAGTCTGTATCAATTCTTTCTTCCCTTGGTACTTTAATAAAGTGCTTAATAATTTCAGAAGCAAAAAGGCTTTCTAACCTAAATCCTATCTGCTCTGACATTTTCATTATATATAACCAGTTTTTAAAAACCTCCTCTCTTATCTTGTTATTGCCAACTACAATTATATATCTACCTTCTGGTTTCAAAACTCGGTATACTTCCTTTAGATTCTCTTGCATATCGTATAGATATTTGTATCCAATATATGCCCTTCTCGGGTCCTTTTGATATATATTGTAGATAGCTTCATCAGCTTCAAGAATTCCAAGATTATGCAAATTTTTGTATTCTTCGACTTTAACACTTTCAGTACCAACATGCTTTCTTTTTAACGGAGTTAATGAGCCATTTGCAAGCTCTAACCAATATATCTCTAGTTGATGTGTCCTGGGATAATCAACAGCGTTTGCATAGGGTGGTGATGTAACAGCTAGATCAAATGAGTTATCAGGATAAAGAATTTTTCTAGCATCGTTATCTTCTGGAAATGCAACTCTTATGTCTTTTGGATATTTCTTTGAAAATTCTTTCATCTTAGGTACTTTAATAAGTATAGATTTGACAAATTTTGTTAAAGCATCTGCTGGATAGACTTGTTTGTTTAGCTTCTTACGGATCACTGTTCTAGTGCAATTATCATCAGCATTTGATACAGAACGAATAATTGATGAGAAACAAATCCTGTAAAAATCCTTTATATCCTCACCAAAATCTAAGTTATCAATCTTTTCTTTTATATATGCTAACTCTAAAACAATTTCTTCATTAAACCATTGATCTCTATAAGGAAAATCAAGAATTTCAGCTTTAATTAAAGATGGTTTAAAATCTATTATCTCTTTAAGCAGTATACTACAACTGTCGTCTAATTCATTTTCACTAAGCGGTGTTGTTTTGACTCTTGATAAATAACGAGAGAAAGGATCAACGTCAATACCAACGGAATGTCTTTTATTTAATAATGCCTCTATGTTTGTTGTTCCGCTACCGCAAAAAGGATCAAGTATAGTATCATATTCATTAGAATAGCGTTTTATCAACCATCTTGGTAGTTCAGGAAAGAATTTTGCTGGATACTTATGCAATCCATGAGTTAATATAGATTGATCATAGCTGATGAATAAAAACCTATCCTCATTTTTAACTGGTAAATTTATAGGAATCTCCCCGTCTACCCGTGTTACTTTTTCACCAAACCTATTAACTTCATCCTTTACATTAGTAATTTGGGTTGGAAAGTCAAGTAAAATTTGTTTTGATTTTATATATCTATTCCTTACTTTTCTTAAACTTACTTTTTCTTTTATTTCATTAATGTTGATTGGGTAACTAGGCATAATATTCTCCTAATTCTATTTAATAATCATATTTCGCCTTCTTTGACATCAAGTTTCCTAAGTATAAAATCCTTAGCAGTTGACGCAATTTCAAAACATTCTCTCGCTTCATCAACAGATGGGGTATGAAAATTATCGGTGCATCTGATTTCAGCGGCATAAGATGTAAGCCATCCAACATTTAGACCCTTGAAATCAGAATCTACATTAGAGCAAAGATCGAGCAGGAACTTCAAATCATGGGTTTTTGGGAATTTCACATTATTTAATACAAGATGAGCCTTTAATAGTTTCTCGACTAATTGTTGGCAATGAAAGCAAACTGCACTTGTAATGATTTCTTCTTCAGGTAAGTTTAACTCATGCTTTGCAACCATGAAGTCTTCCATTGCTTTTACAAGCCATCTTCTTACAAGTTCGTCAATCATAATACGATTCCCTCTTGTATAGCATCTCTTACAACGCTATTGATCTTGTCACGGAAATAGTCAACTTCTTCATGAGATCTTATTATTATATCGCTTGGAATGTGCAACTTTACTACCCGATCTCTTACAGCCTCAGATATTCGTATCTTTTCTTTGAATGGAAAAGTTTCCTCAGTAACAATGAGTATATCATAATCGCTGTCCTCGTTATAGTCACCCCTTGCCCTTGAGCCAAAGAGAATTATGCTCTCGAAGGATATTCCCATCTCATCAAGGGATTTCATGATCTGTTCTTTGATGGTCTTATTGTCTACATCCATTTTATAACCCTTTTAAGCTATCAAGATATAAGCTTCTCATTCTTCAACATATTTATAGTCGAATCAAATGCCTTTGTAGTTTTGTCAACATCCGCTTCTGTATGAGCAGACGAAGTCAGGGCAAAAGAGGGCATCATGTCAATACCATGATTTAACATGCTACAACGGAAGTTCTTTTCTAGTTCAGGATCAGCGCCTTTTTTGAGTTTTGCGGGGTCTTGCTTCCACATTTCAGACTCAAAACCGGAATTTCTATCACCATCATAATCCATCATGATCCTGAATCCTGAGAACTGACCATACGCGCACCAGTTAAGACCATGTTTATCTATGACCTTGTTTAATTCTTCTTTAAGGTATTTTGCGATTGCGTTGGCTTTTCGGATGTCTTCTCCTGTGGATACTATGTTGAGTGCTGTGACCCCTGCACTTGCTGATAGCGGGTTAGCGTTGAATGTGCCGGGATGATATATCTTCTTGTATCTGTTCCACTTGGAGTCTTTGAATCCGAGATATTCCATTATGTCCTCACGCCCTGCAACAGCGCCGCCGGGTAATCCACCTGCTAAAACTTTCGCAAGTGCGGTCAAATCAGGAATGACGTTATAAAATTCCTGCGCACCACCGGGGGAGCATCTAAATCCAGTAACTACTTCGTCAAAAATAAGCAATACGTTATGTTTCTTTGTCAATTCTCTTAATTCTTGAAGGAATCCGTCACGAGTTGGCACTATAACAAATGACCCGCCTGTCGGCTCAATTATAACTGCGGAAATATCGTCATCTTGACTGAGGATTTTGCTCAATTTCTCAATGTCATTTGATGGGCATAGCAAAGTATTATCAAGAACAGACTGCGGGATACCGGTCGAAGCAGGCACATCATAAGGCGGTTTAACCCCAACCATAACGCTGTCGTGCCAGCCGTGAAAATGACCCTCAAATTTCACGATCTTATTCTTACCAGTGAATGACCTTGCCAGACGTATAGCCATAATAGTGGCTTCTGTTCCAGAACTGACGAACTTGACCTTATCAGCAGATGGAACTAACTTTTTTATAAGCTCTCCCCATTCTACTTCAAGCTCACTGCAAGCACCGTAATGAGTGCCTTTTGCCATTTGCTTCGTCACTGCCTCAACAATTTCTGGACGGCTATGACCCAGCAAAAGAGCGCCATGCCCCATCCAGTAATCAACGTATTCATTACCGTCAACGTCCCATTTTTTCGATCCTGATGCCTTTTCAACGTATATCGGGAAAGGATTTAAGAACCTAGAATCGTGTGTAGCGCCACCGGGCAAAACCTGACACGCCCGTTTGTAAAGCTCATAAGATGTTTGATGAGATAAAGAATAAGTTTCCAGTATATTTTTTTCTTTGTATGATTTCATGATTTTGCAACGTCTCCCTATTTTCATGTATGGAATGTAAATTATATCATTGCAGGCGATTATAGCACCAAACTTTTTGTATGTCAACGGAAACCAATCCTGACAATAATTAAAGATTAGAAAATTGAAGATTCAAGATTAAACACAAGGCTTATATCGGTATTTATTAATCTTCAATCTTCAATCTTTTATGTCTTTGTGGTTTTTATTTGATATAAAATTAAGCGAGATTTAAGAAAAAGGATGGAATTGGAGTCGGGTAAAACGATATTAAAATACGGCAGAGAGGAAACGTGTTTCTCCACTATTCACAACTATCGGACCAACCGGGGCTAGTGAAAGCGTATTATTTCCAGTCATCTTGACGCTAACGTCATTGTATATTCCCGGTGGGACAAACTCAACTAGAATCTGACCCTCATCCAATACCTTTGCTGAATATGGAGTACCGTCAATATACACTATTGTCTTTGTCACTGTACGAATGTTGATGTCGTTTCCAGAAGCCGAAAGACCTATCATGTAATCGCCATTTGCATTCTTCTCTGGCACACGAGGAACGCCATCCACGTATACCACTATCTCAAGCTCTCCGTACAGCGTACCTAGCTTTTCTTTTGGTACTGTTCCAGATATTGCTCCAAGCAGTTTAACTTTCAGGTATCCTATGTCTTGCTTGCTTAATTTAGCGACATTAACGGGGATACTATTTTGAAGATAAGGGGTTTTCTGTAACTGGAGAGTATAGCTTCCGGGTTTTATGTCGTTAAGATAAAAATTACCATTTGTATCTGCAACAGTAGAAAGAGATTCCTCACCCCTTAATATCACCTCTGCGCCTGCGACGTCAGTGATCGGGTCTGTAACTATTCTGCCATTGATAGTGCTTGATCCAACAGATTCGGGAGCGTAAGGGTCATCAAATCCGCATCCAGATATATAGAGTACCAAACATACGGTTAAAGATATTATAAAATTGGCTTTAAAGTGCTTCATTTGCTAATTACTTTCCTCTCTGTGTATCAGTGTTTTCCCCTCGATGAATATTATATCAATAAAGCAAACTATGTTCAAGCACAATAATTGGTGACTGGTATTAAAGACAAAATGACACGGTGCGGAACTTGTCATTCCTGCGCAGGCAGGAATCCAGTTTTCAGTCGTGCCTACGGCACTAAATCATGTTTCATTTTTCTAACCCACCACTAAAGTTGTGGGCTATTTTCAGGCGTGTCTACGACACTCTTTTTTCTTAAATCCCAAAGGGGTGTCATATTTATAGTAAACAATCAAACAACAAGTTTATAACTCCGAAGGAGCGATATATTTGATTCGATTAAAAGATTCAAAATTGAAGATTAGTAATGTTTTCAATCTTAAAATCTTCAATCTTCTAATTAATTCCATGTCGCTCCGTTGGAGTTTTGCATGTTTTGGTTTTTACGTTTCTATAAATATATCACCCCTCCGGGGTTTAGGAAATGACATTTCACGTTGAAAACTCTGCTGGAGGAAACAGCAGGTGAAACCATATTCCATAAAGATAAGAGGACGACAGGCCTGTTCCTTGTTGGGTTGTCTGCTTTCACCCGTATACTTCTACCTCATTAGACCGTATACAACGTTTCTTCCACCGACTTTTCGTGGGGTGGACGTGGCCGCATAAACTCGAAATAAAGTTCATGAACCAAAAGTGTTAGCTACTGAAGTCCTAAGCCCAGAAAACTAAATAGCATTGGAATTAGGTATGTGTTATAATATTATTGATTGTAAAAGGACTTACTTTGTCAGGCAGTATTTTACATAGAAAAGGATTCAAAAATATGACACATAAAAAGAGATTCATATCTGCATTAAAGCATGAACCAATATCCGGTCGTGTTCCACACTTTGAGCTTGTGTTTTATCTTACGATGGAAGCTTTTGGAAAAGCCCACCCTACCCATCGGAATTATAGCAACTGGGATAACATGACGGAAGAAGAGCGTCAGATTCAGCGAGAAGACTGTGCTGATGTATATATCGAGACAGCCAAGCGATTTGAGCATGATGCGATTTTCCTGCATCCCAACCCTGGTTCCGAAGAAGAATCAATGCGTTTGATTGACATAATCAGAGATAAATCTGGTGATGAATATTTCTTGATGATGCACGGAGATGCCACTTACAGTATACCCGCAGGTTCAAATATGACTGATTGGGTTGTAAGGCTTATAGAGCATCCAGATGACGTTAAAGCTGATGCTGACAGGATGGTTGATGGCACACTTCAGAGAGCGGAAAGATTCAAGAAACATGGTGGAATTGACGGTTGGGCGCTATGTGCAGACTATTGCTTTAATGACGGCCCATTCTTGAGACCAGAATGGTTCGCCGAATTCGTAACACCTTATCTTACAAGACTTAATGCCGGATATAGAGAAATTGGTCACTATTCCATTAAACATACCGATGGAAACATAATGCCAATACTGGATCAGTTGGTAGAGTCCAAACCAGATGCACTTCATTCACTTGACCCACAGGGTGGAGTAGACATTGCTGAAGTCAAAAGACTTTATGGCGACAAAGTATGCCTTATCGGAAACGTTAATTGCGGCATGCTCGATACTGGTACTGATGAGGAATGTGTCGAATCTGCAAGATATGCCTTAAAATATGGCATGCCAGACGGTGGATATGTGTTCTCCACCAGCAATTGTGTTTACTACGGAATGAGATTATGTCGTTACGAGCTTATCCTCGGCGTATGGAAAAAAGAAGGAAACTATAATTGAGTAATGGGTTTGCTAAAAAGGATGAAGGTTGATGGAGAAATTACTTTCTTTCATCCCTCATCCTTCCGCCTTCATCCTTCCTACTCATCCCGCCATCCATCCGCCGTCAACGAACATGACCTGACCTGTCACGTAGTCTGAGGCTTCTGAGGCTAGAAATACGACTATACCTTTCAAATCGTCAGGTTCTCCCCATCTCTGCATAGGAATCCTGCTGACTATCTGTGATGATCTCACTGGATCATCCTGAAGTGGTTGGGTTAAAGGTGTCCTGAAATATCCGGGAGCAATAGCGTTTACGTTAATATTATATTTAGCCCATTCGATAGCCATGCACTTTGTAATCTGAGATATACCTCCCTTTGCGGCGGCATAAGCCACTGCTTTTGGTCCGCCTATTGCGCTGAGTAAAGATGCGGTGTTGATTATCTTTCCATGTTCCTGCTTTATCATAACTTTTCCGACAGCTTGAGCGCAGAAAAACGCACCCTTCAGGTTCAAAGCTAATACCTGATCCCACGCATCTTCTGTAAAATCTTCTACGTTCATTCTTATTGTCGTGCCAGCATTGTTGACAAGTATATCTATTCTGCCAAACTCGTTCATCACTTTTTCAACCATCTCGTTTGCCTGTTTAAGATTTGATATATCTGCACTGATAGGTAAAACTTTTCTTCCTAGCTTCTCAACCTCACTAGCAACCTCTAAGAGTTCAGGCATTCCACGACTTACGATTGCGAGATCGGCGCCTGCTTCAGCAAGTCCTAAAGTCATAGCCTTTCCGAGTCCCTTACTAGCGCCAGTAACGATTCCAACTTTGCCATCTAATTTCATCTTGTCTAATATCATTCTCGTTCTCCTTGTTACGTTAAGAATATTTAACCAAGCATAAGAATCTTGTCTGTATTATTTATTTTGGTAAAAAAGGGATTGACTTTACAATCTCCTAAATCAGAAAGCCAACGCTCTTTAGACGTTGGATGAATGATTCTTTTTTCTTGATCTATCCTTTAAGCTATGTTATAATATATATTAGCGCTTGGATTAAATCGCTTGGGTATCAAATCCCTAGAAGCCCATGATCTTTAGTCGTGGGAGTAATCACATCAAAGTTCTATTATAATTTACTACTGCGATTCCTTTGGGCCTATAGCTCAGTTGGTAGAGCCACCGGCTCATAACCGGTTGGTCGTTGGTTCAAGTCCAACTAGGCCCACCAATTCTTTATGAGGATGAAGGCGGAAGGATAAGGGATGGAAAGCATTGAGATTTCATCCTTTATCCCTCATCCTTCATCCTTTTTTCTTTAAGGGGCGTTAACTCAGTGGAAGAGTGCCATCCTCACACGGTGGAAGTCATTGGTTCAACCCCAATACGCCCCACCACTTTTACTTTCCTATGCAAAACCTTGCGAATATTTGATCCAGAATCTCTTGTGAAGCATTCTCCCCCGTGATTTCACCAAGACTATTTAATGCCCCTCTCAGATCAACTGCTATTAACTCTGTTGGCATACCAACCTGTATGCTTTCTTGTGCATATTGAAGGCTTTCCATCGCTTTTCTAATAGCATTTTTCTGCCACACTTTAGTAACAAAAACAGGATCCGCCTGCACTGAGTTCCTATGAAGAACCATTTCACGAATAGCTGACTTTAAATCATGGAGACCTGATTCGTCAACGGTTGAAACACAAGCAATAGGAGTGTTAGGTGCAATACTAGCTAATTTATCTTTTTCTAGCATCTGTGGAAGATCAGTCTTATTGACAACAATAATGGTTCTTTTATCAGCTACAAGGGAGATCAAATGCCTGTCATCATCCGTTAAAATATCTGAACCATCCAGCACCATCAATATCATATCTGCTTGATCAAGATGAGCTTTTGTTCTGTCAATACTTTCTACCTCAATTACGTCATCAGTTTCATGAATTCCAGCAGTATCAGTTAGCTTCAAGGGAACACCATTCAGGTTCACAAATTCTTCGATAGGGTCTCTTGTAGTGCCGGGTATGGACGTAACTATGGCTCTATCTTCTTTAAGTAGTGCATTAAAAAGGCTTGATTTTCCAACGTTGGGTTTACCAACGATTACACCCTTAATTCCTTCTGTTATGATCCTGCCATCTTCGGCAGTTGATAGTATGATATTTAGTTTATCAGATATGTCTGTGATCTGATGAATTATATCTTCTGATGTTATGAAATCAAGTTCTTCATCAGGAAAATCTATGGATACCTCTACAGAAGCTAATAAACTAATTAGATCAGTACGTACCTGATTAATTTTCTTTGACAGACGACCCTCTAACTGTCCAATAGCAACTTTCAGAGACAAGTCCGTCCTTGCACGGATAATGTCCGCAACAGCCTCTGCTTGTGCCAGATCGATCCTGCCGTTTAGGAAAGCCCGTTTTGTAAACTCTCCGGGGTCTGCTAGTCTGGCTCCCATCCTTAATGTAAGTTCCAGAATCTTGCTTAGAGGTATGCTTCCGCCATGACAGTTAATCTCCGCTACGTCCTCTCTGGTGTAAGTATTCGGTGCCAGCATCACACTGACTAGCACCTCATCTATTCGTTCACCTGTATCAGGATCAACTACATGACCGTAGGTGATCCTGTGCGATTTTGTTTTGTCTGATTTCTTATGACATGGTAGGAATATCTTGTCTATAATGATAAGAGAGGAAGGTCCGCTCAACCTTACAATGCCAATACCTCCCTCTCCTCTGGGAGTAGAAATTGCAGAAATAGTATCATCCATACTTATTAATCTTTATCTTCAGCAGTGAAGTCTCTAGGGGCGCGTTCTTTTGTCGTTATCACAACGCTGCGCATAGAACCTTCACCACGACTGAAAGTTGTTATCTCCGAGTCGTTTTGAAGAGTCATGTGTATAACTCGCCTATCTTGTGGACTCATAGGTTCAACTACGATCTCTTGTCCTGTAAGTTTTACTTTTGAAGCGAGTCTTCGGGCAAGGTTTACCAGACTTTCCTCACGACGCTCTCGATATTGTTCTGCATCTATTATGATTCTTCTCTTAACAAGCGACGACTTATTTGCAAGGCAATTGACAAGGTACTGTATAGCGTTTAATGTCATTCCACGTCTGCCAATCAGCAATCCCGGATTAGGTGTATTTACAGTAAGATGAATATTGCCATCTGTAACAAGGCTTCTGATATCACATTCAATTCCCATTTCTGTTAATATAGTTTTCAAGATACCATCAGGAGTAGTAGAAATGTCTTCTTTTACAATGACTCTAACCTTACATGGTTTCGACCCAATTCCAAATAATCCTTTTGCTCCCTCGCTGAGTACTGTAATTTTTACTTGATCTCTATCTGCACCAAGCTTCTGTAGTGCAAGTTCCACAGCTTCTTCTATTGTTTTTCCATCTTGTTCAAGATATTGTTCCGACATTAAGTTACCTCCAGAAATTGATTTAAAATACAATTAATTTGGTTGACTGCTAGTCACCTTTTCTTTTTTTTATTGGGATTACGCTTTACTATCGGTTTACTTTTTCCATCACTCATTTTTCCATCACTCATTTTTCCTTCAATCATTTTTTCGTTTCCATTTGGTTCCTTTGGTTTTTTGTCTTGATTTCTTTTAATAATGAACCTGTGTCCAAAAGTGAAAATATCGTTGCAGAACCAATACAGTACAAGTCCTGATGGCATGCCATAGAATATGAACAGCATAAAGACCGGCATAAATGCCATTATCTTGTTGTTTTGCCCTTGACCTCCTGTGCCAAAATACAACTGCTGTGCAAGTGTGCTTCCAGTCATTAGTAACGGTAGAATTCGTATAGGTAGACCTGCGATTGTCGCAATTGTATCTGGTAAAGACAAATCATTGACCCAGCCAGCTATGAATATCGCTCCTCTCAATTCCACAGCACCACGCAGCGTTGAGAACAACGCCCAAAATACAGGTATCTGAAGCAAAAGCGGGAGACATCCGCTGAGAGGGCTGGCGCCAAACTGTTTATAAAGCTTCATTGTTGCTTTATTTAACTGCTGTGGATCATCTCTATATTTCTCCTTTAACTCATTAAGTTTAGGTTGGAGTTCCTGCATCTTATTCATGGAGTTAAAGCTTTTCTGAGTTAGTGGCAGATACAAAAGCTTTATCAAAACTGAGATAAAAATAATTGATATACCAAAATTCTTTCCCAAATTATAGAAGGTTTGCAAAAGCCACAGAGTAGCTTTACCTAGCGGGGTGAATGTTCCAAAGTATATCATTTTCCCTAATCTTAGATTTTCATCTGAGTCTCTTGCTTTGACATTTTGCAGAATACTCCATTTCTTTGGACCTACATAAGCCTGAAACTTGTGAGTTTCAGATTTTCCAATGGGTAGATTAAAATCACGTCTTGTCAACGCAATAGTGGTAGAACCACCCCACGTTTGCCAGATGTTATTAGGTGAAGTTGCATCACTTGTACCTGTCGTAACCGAATATCGCTTTCCTGACTGTTTGGCTTTTGACCACCAGGGGTCTTTTCCTGGTATAAGAACAGCCGCAAAGTATTTACCAGAAAAATCTACCCAGTAAAGAGGACCTTCGGGTTCCTGTCCGCTAGGAAGTAGTGTTTGTTTCCCACCAAAACACCCAAATCCTGATTTTTGCCAGTGTTTCAAGAATTTTGCCCCTTTTTCTGTTCTGAGAAGAACTGCGGGACCATCAGTTGCGAGTTCCGCAGGGGAAACTAATTCATCTTCAGTAAGACCCGGACCCCAGCACAAATCGTATCCACTTAAAATTGCCGTCTGAGGTGACAAGTTACTAAAACTGACATCTACATCTATTAAATAACTTTCTTTTGAGAATGTCAGCCTTTTTGAAATTTCTATACCATTAGATGTGGTATATATAAATTCTACTGTTCCCTGGTTAATCCCTCCTTTTTCCAGATTCAACGTCTTTATATTGGGTTTCCATAGAGCTTTACTCATTTCATCCTGAAGATTAGGGTCGTGGAATTGTATCGTCAGGCATTTTTGTGCTGTATTTGGAATCAGGTCTATCAATTCACTTTTATCTGTTCTCTTAGAATATTCTTTCAATTTCCAACTTACTATTCTGGCTCCATCAGATGCGAGTTTAGCCTCGTATAGAGGTGTCTGAATGGTAGTTGTTTCTCCTTTCTGCCAGTTTGAAACGATCTTTGGAACCGTTTTTGGTTGGGGTTTTATCTCTTGCTTTTGTATTACCTGTTGTTCTCTTTGAGGTGGAGTTTCTACCGTCTGTTTTTTGCGATTACTAAATAACAGTGGCCATAAAAACAAGATCAAAAAAACCAGAACGATAGCCATAATATATCGTCTATCCATTAGTTTCTCCTAGTTTCTCCAGATTAAAAATCAATATTCGTTAGGTGTGGTCTCCAACGTCATCTTGACAAGTGTTGATATACAATTCTAAACACCGATTAATTTACAAGTCAGTATCATTTTAATAGATCAATTATCAAACTCCTTGAAGACCGGATCGTAACCACCATGATGGAAGGGATGACATTTTAAGAGGCGTTTTATTGATAACCATCCACCTTTTATGACTCCGTAGACAGTTATTGCCTCCTGCGCATACTGAGAACAAGTAGGATAAAAACGACAGGAAGGAGGTAAAAAGGGAGAAATATATGCGCGATAAATATTTATCAAATATAAGACCAATCTCTTCATAATGGATAACAATCCGATTTTTTCAGTTTTCTAATATATGTGCACGACGAAGCAAGTGGTTCAGCGAGTTTTTTGCTTGTTGACATTTCAAATCTACTGAGGGTTTTCTTGCGATTACTACTATATCATTTCCCGGTAATATCCCTTTTGATAATCTTATTGCTTCTCGAATTAATCTTTTCACTCTGTTTCGCTGAACACTTTTGCCGATTTTCTTTGTAACAGTTAAACCTATCCTGACTTCTCTGATATTATTTGATAATACGTAAAGAACGAACAGATCATCAAAATACTTATATCCTTCTTTATAGACCTTATCAAATTGCCAACCTTTTCTCAATTTTTCATATTTCATAACTATAAAAATAGAGCCATTCCCCCTTTGAAAAAGGGGGTTAGGGGGATTTAAAAACTTTCTATACTGTTAAAGCATTTTCCTTGTAATTCGGGAGTACCATTCTGCTCTAGTGATCTTGTTGTCCATCCATGCCATTATGTCTTCTGTGTTGCTTTGTAGTACGCCTAGTAAATTTGCTTGTGAATCTTCAGCTATCCCGACAACTACGTCAATTGATTTGGACGCCTTATTGAGATGATAGGTTACAGCACAGACCGTAAAAAACCTTTCGTTTACAACCTTTGATGATTCACAGATAAAGTTGACTCGGACTGAATTTTTGCCTCCTTCAGTTCGTCCGTTTACAAGCTCAACAGTTCTTACATTTATTCCAGCGATCTCAAGTGCGCTTTTTATTATGTCGGAAGATACTGAAATTGCTTCTGAATTCATTACAGTATCTGAATTTTTCACAGTTAAAGATGGCTGTATAATTGAAGGCTCCTGATTTAATGACTTTTGCATTGGCTGTTGAGTTACAACAACGTTTTCTTCTTTTTCTTGCGCAGGTTTACTAGATAAAACCTCTACTATGGGTGGTTCGTCAGATGGTTTTTTCACTACCTTTACAGTTTCCTGATTCTCAGTAGAGTTTACAGTATTCCCCGGTTTTCGTCCAGTTTCTTGACGAACTTGCTCTCCGTACCCTTCCATTTCCAGAGTTTTTTGATAATAATCAGTAGGTGGTACTATCGAGCTACACCCATACAAGAAAAGCAACAGAATAACAAAACAGCTAGTAAGTAACCTGCAAGAACATGAATTAATCATAGCAGAATACTGTGTATTAGAGGACGTGTTCTGCATTTTTCTTGTGTCTTGCATTCTGCATCTCTCTTTTTCATATTAAATGTCTATATAATTTATCACTAATTTAATTACTTGAATTTAATTACTTGGAAAAAGATACTTTTGCCATGTGCGATGATGTCCCTGTGTATTCTTCATTAAATGTATATAATACACAACCGGCGGAGCTTTTGGCTTTTTCAATAGGTTCATACCGGCTTCTGATGGATTCCTGTTTGCTTTCTTGATATTGCAAGCTTTACAGGCGGCGACTACGTTATCCCATTGAGTTTTTCCACCTTGTGAAAGAGGAATGACGTGATCCAGCGTAAGTAATGAGGGAATTGATTGCTCTCCACAGTATTGACATTTGTAGTTATCCCTTATAAATACATTCTTACGTGAAAATCGCGCTGCTCTGTATGGAACTTTTATGAATTTTAGCAATCTGATAACTGTCGGAACTTTGATAATCATGCTTGAAGACCTGATCTCGTCTTCAGTCTCTTCTTCTGCACGGGCAACTCCCTTAAAGATCAACGTTATAGCACGTTTCAGATTGCATATATTGATCGCCTCATAGCTTGCATTTAAAACTAAAACACTGAAATCCAGCATAAGAATCACCTTTTACCAATTTCATTTTTCGCATTTAAGCAGTTTGTGCTGAGGTTACTTGTTACTATATCCTGCTTGAATATATATTATGCCACAATACGAAACTTTTGTCAATAATGTTGATTTAGTTCGAGGTGACTGTTTTAATTTAGTGGGTGGCTCAAAGTAATCAGTATTCATGTTTTATCCTCCGCTACTAAGTTTTCTCTTGCTTTTCGGGTTTCTATAATCTATAATTCTGAGTAAGTTTATTTTGATAAGGTATATTAGTAAGTGGTTTTATTAGAAAATTTGTATAGGTATGTTGTTTACTAATAAAACCATTTAGATAGAGATATAAAAATTACTGACTGGGGGTATTGTTAATGTCAGAAATAAAATTTGATGACCTTGATTTTAAGCATAGAGGTGGAATAATACCAACAGTGACTCAAGACGTCAATACTGGCGAGATACTTATGCTTGCATACTCCAACGAGGAGTCGCTGAAAAAAGCGATAGAATTAAAAGAAGGTGTTTATTGGAGTACGTCAAGAAACGAGCTATGGCACAAAGGAGCCACGTCTGGAAACACGCAGAAACTTATAGAAATCCTTTATGATTGCGATGGAGACGCACTAATATTTAAGGTTGATCCCAAAGGACCTGCATGTCACACAAATGAGCGTACTTGCTTTTATCGAAAGTTTGCATCATTCACAAATGAATAAAGCTAGTTTGTAGTAACTCAATTCATTGAGCATTTTTATAAACATTCGATAAATCGAACTACTACAAACCGAACTAGCACAAGTCGTTACTTTACGAATTCCGCACCATAGGCTTTATAAAGCTCAAGGTCTTTTGCACTGACAGAAGGTCCTTTCCACAGGCTTATTGGTGAGCCTGCTCTGGCAACAGGACCGGGTATGTATTCCTTACCGCCTTTATCCATAATGATCGCTTTTATATTTTTTAGTGTAACTTCCCCTCCGGTTCCAGCATTAACAGAGACTCCACCACACTTTTTGCCATTGAGTGCATCCGCCTTCAATTCATTAAGAGCTTTTTTTACAGGTCCTGCTATACCGGCTTTTTTAGATACTGATCCTGCCCAGCAGGGACTACCAACTATAAGTGCATCAAAATCTGAGACTTTATCTGCAACAAAGTCCTTCACATTGACTATCTCAACTCCAGAGCCAGCATTTTTTATGCCTTCAGCAACAGCATTCACCGCCTCAAGTGTATGACCCGTCTTGGTGTAATAAAGAATAAGCACTTTCATATTGACCCCTCCCGTTAAGAGATATATACTTACATAAGTTCTCTGAAAGATGTGCTTGGTATATTCAGTAACTCCATAGCATTACCCATCTTAATAGCAAAGACCTTATCCTCATCCATAGTCAAGTCATTAACAAACTGAACGATTGGCATTTCTTGATCAGCATGAAGATAATCGGTGGCAAAGAGTAGCTTTTTCCAGTTGCGTTCCAAAAAACCCGGTGTATACTCAAGGTCCCTTGTGAGAGCATTGTGCGCAGAACCAGCAGACAGATCGGAGTATAGATTTGGATATTCTTGCAATAGGATATTAACTCGACCATCTGGCAATATTCTACCAGTTGGATATCCACCTCTTTCTTGATTTCCACCGGAAATTTCTGTCCACCATCCGGGTCCGTGCATTATGAAGATCGTCTCTGGCATCTCCTTCAATAGTGCTTCAAGCCTCGGTAAACCCGGTTCGTCAATGTTAAGAAGCGGATCAAGGTGCATAAGTACCGACAATTTCTTTTCACCACAAATCCTGTATATATTTTTACATCTTTCATCATCTATAGCAAGACCGACTTTGTGTTCACCAAAGCCTTTACATCCCATTTCAATGAAAGCGTTGATCTGGGCAGATACGTTATCACGCCTTGGGTCTACTGCGCAGAAGGGTATAAATCGCTCTGGATATTTTCTCCATGCTTCTAGTGCTTCAAAGTTTGTGAAATAAGTGTTTGATGCTTCAGGGCTATCTAGCGGTAGAAGCACAGATTTATAGATACCAATACGGTTCATAGTATCCACAAGCTGATCTGCACTTAACTGTCTATATTTAGTGTTAGGAAAATATAAGTCTCCTAAATGGGTATGGAAATCAATCATTAATGTTCCTCCTAAAATAAAAAATCACTGTTCAGTTTTGGGTACTCTGCCGATTCTTTCTAATCTACTACCTACGTAACCTAATCCATTAGCAGTCTTTCCAAAACCAGTGAGCAAAATCTGATCATTTAATACTAGCACAGGCGGAGTTTCAGTCGTAACAAAACAAGTTACATTGCTAAACGGTATTGCTATCTTCTTCTCATTTTCGCCTTGTTCTTTGACTACCAGATAGTCTGCATTTACTTCAGCGACAGTAAATGTGGTGACAACAGCCTTGCTCTTTTCTGAATCCCACATTGATATTGCTATGTCTTTAGCAAGATTTGCTTCCAGAAGAGATTTGAAAGTCAGCTTTTGTTCCTTTGCCTTATTTCCGCATCCACTAAAAGCAAGACATAATACTAAAAGAAACACACAAACAGAGGTAAAAATGACACTTTTTTTACTCATGATTTTAAATCTCCTTTCACTCATTAGATAATTGGTTCTATCGGTAAAAATTATCGTTATTGGGACAGACACATAGGTCTGTCCCTACAAGGTTTGATGCTATTTATTGTAGGGGCGAACCTGCGTGTTCGCCTTGTTTATAACCATAGTTATTTAGCGATAGAATCACCAAAACTTACACTTTATTTAATTATACTGGAAGTGACTCATTTGCAACTTCCATCAAAGCTAAAATGTTATCTACCGGGACATCTCCTTGTAGTGATTGTGATGGCGCTAATACATAACCACCATTCTTTGCTAGAATATCTCTTACTCTACGGGCTTCCTTTTTAACTTCGTCAGGAGTGCCATAAGGTAAAGTGTCCTGTGTGCTGATACCGCCCCAGAACGAGAGTTTATCTCCGAAATCCTGCTTTAGTTTTTGTATATCCATACACTCAGGTTGAACGGGGTTTAGAACATCCAATCCCATTTCGACCAGTCTTGGAATGATTGCGTCAATACATCCGCATGAATGTACCCAAACGTCCTTGCCATAAGAATGTATAAGATCGTATTCTCTTTGTTCTCCGGGAGCAATCATATCCTCCCACACTGATGGAGACATAAGTAATCCTCTCTGAGAACCCCAGTCGCTTCCGAGAAGAATACCATCTATTTCAGGTATTGTCATGACGTTTTCCAGCATAACCATATTTTTATCTATTATTGATGTCAAAAGCTTCTTCGCAAACTTCTGATCGCCAGCCATATCAGCAAGGAAGTTCTCTATACCCCTTGAGAAATAGGCTTTCTCAAAGTGTGAGCCATAGATCATCACAAGGATATACTTTCCAGTATTATCACTTGCGGATTTAATGGAATCTGCAAGACCATCATAATTTCCGGAGCCTATAACCTTTGCCTTAGACGTAGGTGTATCCTTACCTGACCAATCGCTTTCTAGTTGATGCCAACCCCACCATGGTATGCCAACGCCGTGAACATAATTGTCAACCAGACCTGAAGGTATTTCTCCAAACTTATTTTTCAATGCTTCCCAAGCATCCGGGCAGAAATCAATGAGGTACGGCACATGGTCGGTGGATTTGTGCTGGATTGCTGACTTCACATATTCCTTTTTTGTCATGATCTTTTTCGGCAAGGAAACCAACTAGCTTTAGCCGTTGGAGGAATTGCCTCTCCTTTCTATTAGAATTGTTTTACGTTGCTCTAACACTTTTACCTTTTTATAACCAACACCTGCGTTTACCTTTGTTCCGTCAAGTAAACGTATATCAAAACTACCACTTAGACGCCTGCCAAAAACAAAACATTCTTGATTGTCATACTTTACTTTGTCAAACAATCTGAATCCCAATACGATAAAAGGTGATTGGTTTATCTTTCTTGCACCACCTTTATTGATGGTATTTTTATGTATTTGTCTATTTTGACATCTTACCTTCTTGCAATAATACCATGTATCAAGACCGATAACGGTTGGATTACCAGTGATACATAAAGCGTCTGTCCTGTGGTCTTTCGATAGCTTATTCGTTATCCTTGTATTTTTAGTTATATACCCATACGTCATCTTCACATTAGGATATTTCTCTTTAAGCGTATTGTAAAAAGCCCACCGCATAACACCCATAAAAGAAGCGTCTTTGAAAATATGACCCCGCTTAATCTTTAATGTTACGTCGCCCTCATGGTGTTTTTTATGGCACGTTTCACATAAAGTAATAAGGTTATTAGGAGCGTTCCCGCCTGTCTTTCTGCTTTCTATATGGTGAACGTTTAATATCTTGTCTTTACTCTTGCCATTGCATAACTGGCACTTATGATCGTCACAATATAAGACATACTCTCTCGCATTGAAAAAATCTAATTGCACACCTTGTTGATATTCTATGCCTGATATATCAGGATTCTTTATCTTCTGTATATCAAACTGTGCTACCTCAACTATGATCTTTGTTATCGGCAATATCTTGTGTATTTTATCAACCATAGTCAAATGAGTATCTATTTTGTGTCTTATACTAGGTGCTAACCAACTTTTATCTTTTTTTCTGTTTTGAAACCGTGCCTTGCGATACCTTGTCTTATGACTTCGTCTTGTTCTACGATTCTGTCTCCGAATAGATAATAAATCTACTATATCAGTTCTGAGTTGCACTTCTGCCGAAAATACCTCTTTCTTATCCGTTTCTGTTCTTCCGTTACTCGGCGGAACGAGAGTTGCAGATAATCCAATCGTTTTAGAGCCGGCATCAACGCCTAGCGTTACGTCCTGTTTGTACCCGCTACTACCAAATACCAGTTTAATAGTAAACGGTGTTCTTTGCGCCACAATAGCCTTCCCATCTCTCAGTAACAGCTTGGCTACTCTAGGCGAACAAGGCATAAGTGGTTTATTGTCTTTATCGAGAATGTATACTAACATAAAGTATACCCCCTTTCAGGGTTAGCAGTCTTCGCCAATGTTGTATGTGGTTTATTCGTATATAGCACCACTCCTACCTCTCAGAGTTTTTAACTATATACCGTAGCGTTCGGCACTAGACTGAATATCCCGAAGTACCTATTTAATTCACACACAACGTAGTCGTTGCTTGGAGGGCATGCCCTTTCTACTACGACTTAGGCTAGTCAACAAGGGCTTGTGTCTAAGTTTCACCACAAGCCCACGAGCTTTAGTCGTGGGTTATTGACTTCTTATGGTTAAATTGTAATCAATTGTCAAAAAAAGCTTCGTATTTATCTGGTTATAACATCAGATTATAATAACACTTATGTATAGTAAAGTCAATAATCTAATCTAAGCTCAGATTATTTTCTTGACACATATATATTACTATGTTAGAATACACAATACATTCTTGAAAATAATCTTACTAATTTACATATTGTAATCATTAAAAAATGCCATTTTGGCACAATTAAAAGAAAATAGTATAGGAATAGCACACGGATAAACACTGATTTATACGGATTTTCACTGATCAAATCCGCCTAATCCGCGCTGATCCGTGTGCTATTTTTTAACGATTTCAATAATGGGATTCAAGATCACGATAATGTCAGCCATAAATAAAAAATTTTCAGATTATGCTAATATAAAACCCGAAATGTCTTTCTATGCCATCATTTCTATTAATATTTCTATTTTGATACGCATGTTGTGGCAGAGGGCAATGGCTGATGGTTAAAATGAAAAAATGACACAAACAAAGCCCACTGTCAATCGTAAGGCAGTGGGCTTTTTAATTTAAGGAGGGTTATAAATGCAAAATCCATTTATTGTTGGTGATAAGATATATCTTCGTGCTGTTGATGTGGACGACGTAGATAACTTTGTGACTTGGTTAAATGACGAAGAAGTCCGTCAATATCTCTCAATGACTTTGCCTTTTAACAAAACAAGAGAGAAAGAATTTGTAGATGGACTTTATAAGGACGATAATAATATAATATTAGGGATAGTATTAAAAGAAAACAATAGTCTCATTGGAAACATCGGTCTTCATAAAATTTCAAGCACGCATAGGAATGCTGAACTTGGAATATTTATCGGTGATAAAAGACAATGGTCAAAAGGATACGGCACAGAAGCGATGAAGCTTGTTATAAATTATGGATTCGATCAGCTTAACCTGCATCGTATTTATCTTACTGTCTTTGATTTCAATGTGAGAGCGATGAAAACTTACGAAAAGGTTGGTTTCAAAAAAGAAGGTGCTTACCGTGAGCATTTTTACAGAAATGGGAAATATTGCGACGTTTATTGCATGGGCATATTAAAATCTGAGTGGAATGGATAAAAAAATATTAAAGGGAGCAAGTAATGATGAAGGTTCAAATCTACGACACAACTCTCAGGGATGGTTCTCAAGGTGAAGGTGTATCTTTTTCGGTAGAGGATAAATTACGTATTGTGCAAGAACTTGATAAATTGGGGATACACTACATAGAAGGCGGATATGCGGGATCAAATCCCAAAGATGAAGAATTCTTTAGTCGTATTCAAGAACTGAATTTATATAATGCAAAAATTACGGCTTTTGGCAGTACAAGACGTGCAAAAAAACAGGCTTCGGAAGACCAAAACCTACATCAACTTTTAAAGGCTGGTACTAAAGTCGTAACAATCGTTGGAAAAAGCTGGGACCTTCACGTAAAAGATGTTTTGCGAGCATCTCTTCACGAGAATCTGGCGATGATAGAGGAATCAGTCAGGTTTCTAGTTGAGAACGACAGAGAAGTTATATTTGATGCAGAACACTTCTTTGATGGATATAAGTCTGATCCTGAATATGCTCTAAAGACACTCAAAGCCGCTGTGAATGGTGGAACTTCCTGTGTTGTTCTTTGCGACACGAACGGTGGTACCATGCCTTTGGAAACTAAGGAAATTTGTGAAGCTGTCGCAAACAGGATTAAAATTTCTTTCGGAATACATACACATGATGATTCTGGCATGGCAATAGCAAACTCTATAGTAGCTGTACAATCTGGCGCAATTCAGGTGCATGGCACTTTCAATGGTTATGGTGAAAGATGCGGTAATGCTAATCTTTGCACAGTTATTCCTAACCTTAAGCTAAAATTGGGTGTTGATTGCATCAGTGATGAAAACTTGTTCGGACTGACAACCGCTTCAAGATTGGTAAGTGAGCTTGCCAATCTACCACACGATGAAAGTCAGCCTTACGTTGGCAGAAGTGCATTTGCACACAAAGCAGGCCTTCATGCTGACGCCGTACAAAAAAACTCACGTACTTATGAACACGTAGACCCGGAGATGGTCGGCAATGAAAGGCGTATTCTTGTATCAGATCAGGCAGGCAAAAGCAGTTTGTTGACGAAATTGTTGAAAGATCATCCAATATTAAAAAAAGATTCGCCGGAACTGCAATTAATCTCTGGAACGCTAAAAGAAGCAGAGAAAGATGGCTATCAATACGAAGGTGCAGAAGGTTCATTTGAGCTAATGGTACATAAAATTATGGGAACATATAATAGGTTCTTCGACTTGAAAGGATTTACTGTCCTTGTTGAGCGTACAGAAAATCATCAAATGCGTTCTCAGGCTACGATAAAACTCATGGACTTAAATGGAAACATAGAATATCAGGCATCAGAAGGGCATGGACCAGTAAATGCTCTTAATCAGGCACTTAAAAAAGCCTTATTAGCATTCTTTCCACAGTTAAAATCAGTTCATTTGACAGACTTTAAGGTCAGGGTTCTGGATGCAAAAAGCGGTACAGCCGCAAAAGTTAGAGTTCTGATAGAATCAAGTGATGGTGAACAAAGCTGGGGAACGGTCGGTGTATCTGAAGATATTATCGAGGCAAGCTGGGAAGCACTCGTTGAAAGTATCGAATATAAGCTATTCAAAGATCAGCAGGAAAAAGGGATGGGATTCTAAGCCTGTTTTCAAAGGTAACAAATTTTAACTTTGGCAGGTACTTGACATTACAAAACTAATATGATATAATTGAGAAACAGTTGAATATGCAACTAAAATAATTTTCGTGAAAAATTAGTAAATGATTAAAACTAAGATTTACAAAATTCTCCTGCTATACTTAATACATTCAAGATGTTTAGAGGTGTAATCTATGAGTCACCAAGATCACGATACAGAACAGTCATTATTTCTACTTATCAAACGGACATCCAAAGCCTTTAGGGAGAGATTAAACAACAACTTTGTTAAGGCGGGATATGATGTCACAAGTGAGCAATGGAGAATTCTTAAGTGCCTTTGGTGCACAGACGGTCAGGTACAGCAGGATCTCGCCAATGTTGTTCATCAGGATAAAACCTCTATTACTCGAATTGTTGATTCTATGGAAAAACGTGACCTAGTAGTGCGTATTCCAGATAAATCGGATCGCCGACAGAACCTAATCTATATGACAAATAAAGGTAAAAGATTACAGGAAGAACTGATGCAGATTTTTCAGAAAACATCTTTAGAGGTTCAGGAAGGCATCGATCCAGAGCAACTTGAGATTTTTAAAAAGGTACTGGCAGAAATTTATTCTAACCTTACTAATCAATAATATTCTCTTTTTTTAGGTATATAGTTGACTATACATCTGTATACATATCAACTATAAAATAGGGAACAATTGTCAATGGTGTATAGATACAGAAATAAATTAATACAGCGTAAAAAAAGTAGCTTTTGGCGAAGATGGTTAACTCGTCGATTAATCGCCTTATATAGAACGAGATCAGTAGAAACTCGTACTTACATAATACAAGCTTTGGGTAAAATTGGCGATGAAACCGCTCTTCCTGTTATTCTCGATACCGCAAAAGATACGAACAGTACCATACGTCGTTTTGCAGTATCGGCTTTGGCAGATCAGAGAGATATACGTGCGTTAGATGCGCTTATTGTTGCACTGAATGATTCAGAAAATGATATTAGGTCAACCGCTGCAATATCTTTGGGGCTACTTGGTGATGAAAAAGCTGAGAATGCCTTGATAGAAATTCTAAACGATAATGATGTCACAGTTCGATCCCAGGCTGTAATAGCTTTGGGTCATATTGGTTCTAGTAAGTCTCTTATCATACTCAATCAGATGGTGTTTACAGAACTCAATGAGTGGATTCGTCGCTACATAAGTCAGGCAATTCTAGAAATTAAAGGAGGTTTCTAATCGTGAAACGGTTAGTCATTATTGGTAGCGTTGTTTTGTTACTTGTACTTGCCGGATTGGTTATTGCGTTTACAGCCAAGCGCGACAAGAACGATAAGGGTACACCTTTGAAAACCGAAGTTGTGAAGCGCGGGGATTTTGTAATAAAAATCAACGCGTCTGGAAATCTTGAATCCTTACTGACTATACAGGTAAAGTCAAACGTAGAAGGAGAGATTCTCAAACTCGCAGTGAAGGACGGAGACCTAGTTGAAAAAGGTCAGGTTCTGATCAAGATTAATGATGAGCAGATCAGAGAGGAAATGAATCAGGCTGAAGCTAACGTGTCTGCCTCTCTAGCAGGATTAGAGCAATCTAAACGGTCACTTTTAATCAAGCAGAAGCAACTAGATAGTGATCTTCAACAGCAGGGCGACGCTGTTGTACAGGCACAGGCAAGCTACAATGTAGCCAAAGCAACTACGCTTCAGCAAATATCTCAGCAAGAAACAGACATTCAGGGTACAAGGGAATCTCTGGTACAAGATAATATTACGTTAAGGCAGGCTAAAATTTCATTAAAACAGGCGGAACTTACCTTGAGTGAATTGGAGCGAGCGGAGAGTGACGCTAAAGTGGACCAAGACAATGCTGAGTCTGAAATGAAGCGTACTCAGGAAATGTATGATAAAAAATTCGTTCCAAAAAAGACTCTGGAAACCGCACAGACAACGTATGCAAATTCTAAAACAAAGTATGATTCAGCGCAGAAGAAAATTCTATCACAGAAAGAGGCTATAAATTCAGCGAAGGAGAATGTAACCATGCGAGAGGGCGCTGTCAATATGCGCCAAACAACGCTTGAATTCCAGCAACGGAACCTAGAAATTTTAAAGCAAACCCGTATTGCACAGGAAGAACAATCTTCAACTCAGTTGAAAATTGCAAAGACACGTCAGAAACAACTTGATGCTAACATTAATGATGAGAAAGAAGTCAGCCAACTCTCTATTGAAAGTGCAAAAGCAAATTTGCTACGAGCCCAAAGCACGCTGAATAATCAGAAGGAGCGACTCGGATGGACTACAATTTTAGCGCCTGTGTCGGGTATAGTCATTAACTTAGCGATTAAAGAAGGTGAAATCGTTACTTCAGGACGTTCTGCTTTCTCACAAAGTCCGGCATTGATGCAAATCGCAGACCTTACTCAAATGATAGTAAGGACATCCATCAATGAAGTGGATATGGAGAAGCTTTCAATCGGGCAGAAAGTAGAAATAAGAACTAAAGCCTACCCGGATAAGGTTTATCGAGGAGAAGTTACGGAGGTTGCTCCAAGTGGATTGCCGAGAGATAACATTATCTACTTTCAGGTTGAAATTGCCGTGCTTGATTCACCTAAAGAACTGCGCCCCGGTATGACAGCGGATGTTGACATTGTGGTAGTAGAACGAAAAGATGAGTTACTTCTGCCAATTGAAACAGTTAAAAGCGAACAAGTCTCAACTGCACTCTTAACTGTAAAAGATGTATCCCAGTTAAAACCCGGTCAATCAGTTGAATTGGAATCAGAGCGTGGCGCTAAATTACAGGGCACTGTAAATAAACTCGTATCCGACAATAAAGATGGTAATGTAGAAATTTCATTGGCTAGTGCAAAAAAGGGCGCTCGTCCCGGTAAGACATCTTTTAAACTCACTGTTAATGGGAATACTATATCTGATGTCCCGGCTGTAGTTCGTTCTGGTAAAGAGAGTTATGTGATGTTGATGCCAAAAGGTAAGGGTAAAGATACCCCCGGCGGTGAGGCTGTCAAAGGTATCAGGACATTAATAGAAGTGGGTGAGCAGAATAACGCAGAGATCGAGATTCTAGGTGGCTTGAGTGCTGGGGATCAGGTTATCGTCCCAAGTCCAACTGTACCAGAGACTGGACAGCCTGAAAGGCGACGGGGATAAATGGAGGATTAAGATGAACCTGTTGGAAAGCACCATTTCGGGAGTTCAGGTGCTGTTTAGCCACAAGATGCGTACTCTTCTGACTCTACTAGGTGTGATGATTGGCGTAGCGGCGGTCATTGGTATGATCTCTATTGGTGATGGAGCCAAGACGATTATCATGGAAGATTCTGAGAAAATCGGTGGAGCAACAATGATACGCTTCCAACGAGCTCACCATGTTATGAAAGGTAATAGATGGGTTCACAACGACAGCAAGGAAAATTTCATCTATGAAGATGCACTGGCGATAGAAGAAGAATGCCAATCAGTGAAGCACGTAATACCATCTATTTCTACGCGCCGAGGAATACGAATCAGTGCAGGGTCGGGCTTAAACATGCGAGAGATGTATTCAGGCTATCAAGGTGTAACCCCTGACTTTAAGAAAGCAATGAAGTGGGATACAAAAGAAGGGCGTTTCGTATCTGACGCCGACATAGACTACGCAACTTCCGTCTGCGTTTTAGGACAGGATGTTGTAAAAGAGTTATTTAGCGATGAGGACCCCATCGGCGCTGAGGTAAAATTACGCGATCAACGTTTCACTGTGATTGGCACTATGGAAACACGAGGGCGCAGCTTGAGGTATGGTTTCAATTTGGATGAGATCGTTTTTATCCCATTGACGACAGTACAACAGCGTTTCACTGGAAATAATTACGTTAATGATATATCCGTTCAGGCTAAAACCCCCCAACTTGTACCTAAAGCTATGGCGGAGGCTACAGCAGTTCTGAAAGCACGACACAAAGGTGAAGAATTTTTTGATAGTCGTGATGTTGCAAGTGGCTTAGACTTTGTATTGAAAATCAATAAAATTATCAAGATACTGCTGACAGGTGTAGCGGGCTTCTCGCTTATGATCGGTGGTATAGGTATTATGAATATAATGCTTGTATCGGTTGCCGAACGCACACGAGAGATCGGACTTCGTAAGGCAATTGGGGCAAGACCCCGTGATATTCTTGTGCAGTTCCTGATAGAAGCTGTTCTTCTATGTGCATTAGGTGGGCTGATAGGGTTACTGGTAGGTTTTCTCTTCGGTGTAGGTGTTGCATGGATCGTTACCAGTTTTATTACCAAGACAATCAGTTGGCCATCTACGCTTCCGATGTTCTGGGCAATAGTTTCTGTCGTTTTTTCTGCTGTTATTGGTATATTTTTTGGTCTTTATCCGGCAGTTCGAGCCGCTCGCTTGGCTCCGGTAGAGGCTTTGAGAATGGAGTAATAAATGGATTTCTTGGATGGAATACTAATAGGACTTGCTGGTTTACGCAAGCATCCATTGCGTGCTTTTCTCACTATTCTTGGGATTATCATCGGCATTGGTGCGGTAGTAAGCGTTGTTGCCATTGGAGATGGTGCTCGTGTTCTTACCCTGACAGAAATCCAGCAGACAGGTGGCACTAATATCGTGGAAATCTATCGCAACCAATGGTCACGTAGCAGTCGAGGAGGAACGCTTGCCCAAACTGCCCGGCAGGCAATCAGAACAGGACGTTGGCAATATAACCATGCGGAGAATCTGGAATATCCTGATGTACTTGCTCTGGAAGATAGTGCTGAAAATGTTGTGCAGGCAGTTGCCGAAGTGGATGCTGATGATATAAACGCTACTTTTGGAGGCAATTCGAAAGATGCTCGCCTTGTTGGCGCATCAATAGGTTATGATAAATCTCATAACTGGTATGTAACTACGGGACGTTTCTTGAGTGACATTGACATAGAGCAAGGCGCCTTAGTCGGAGTGATTGGTTCACAGTTAGCTAAAGACATGTATGGTGAATCAGACCCAGTTGGACAAATGCTCCGCGCTCAACGATTTCACCAGCATTGGGGAGATTCGTTTGATATTCGTCTCAAAGTAATCGGGGTATTGAAGGCTAAGGGCGATTCAGGAGCAACACAGGGATGGGATGATTCCATCATTATACCACTCACTACATTTCAGGAACGAATAACCGGAAGAAAGGATGTCGCACGCATTCGTGCAGAGGTAGCGGATGTAAATAAATTAGATCAGGCTGTAGTTGAGATTAATGATGTTTTAAGCCGACAACACCCGGGTCCAGATAATCAATACGAGATATGGATGGCTACCGAGGAATTAGCAACAGCAGAACGTGTAGGATTGATTATGAAGCTGATGCTTGGCGGGATCGCTAGTATTGCACTTCTTGTAGCAGGTATTGGTATCATGAATATCATGTTAATTTCCGTTACTGAACGTACGAAAGAGATCGGTTTGCGTAAGGCAATCGGGGCAAGGAGTCGGGATATAATGTTCCAATTTTTAGTTGAATCTGCAGCACTCAGTCTGAGTGGCGGGATACTTGGTATTGTATTTGGTGTTTTTCTTGGGCGTTCATCGGCGAAACTTATATCGAAATTCGTATGGGAAGACGTACAATGGCCAGTTGTTTTCTCCGCATCATCTGCTATTATAGCATTTGCTGTAGCGGTGTTTGTAGGAATATTCTTCGGTCTCTATCCGGCAAGTAAAGCCGCCCGTCTAAGTCCTATTGAGGCACTAAGACGTGAGGGATAATATATAGTATCAGAAAGGATAACGATGTTAATCGAGGTTCGAGAATTAATGAAAGTTTACAAGATGGGTGGTATTGAGGTTCATGCACTACGGGGTGTAGACCTTAATATTGAGAAGGGTGAGTTTTTAGCTGTTATGGGACCTTCGGGGTCTGGCAAATCTTCACTCATGGATATTCTAGGTTGTTTATCTAAACCAACAAACGGTTCATATAAGCTAGATGATGAGGAAGTAGGTAAATTATCGGAGGACCAACTTGCGGCGATCCGTAATCGCAAGATTGGATTCATTTTTCAGGCATACAATCTGCTTCCGCGCACAACTGCTTTGCGCAATGTGGAACTCCCATTAATCTACGCAAGAGTACCACGTCGAGAACGACGACAACGTGCACTTTCCGCATTAGAAAATGTTGGATTATCAGATCGAATACATCATAGACCCAACGAAATGTCCGGCGGGCAACAGCAACGTGTGGCTATTGCTAGAGCGCTTGTTAATAAACCTTCAATCTTTTTTGCTGATGAACCTACAGGGAATCTCGATACGAAGTCAAGCGAAGAGGTAATGAAAGTTTTTACGCAGTTAAGCGAAGCTGGAAATACTATCATGATGGTTACGCATGAAAATGATATTGCAGCATATTCGCATCGCATCATAAGGCTTCGTGACGGCTTAATCGAATCAGATGAACGAATTAAGTGAATAAATCGTATAAATTATATTATTATCGGAAAGGGAGTTTAGTCATGATAATGAGGGTTTTGTGCATAGTCGCTTTAATGCTTACATTTATTTCTGCATCTTCTTATTCCATTGATATACCCTATATAACATTTGGACAAAAGGAAAGCAAATCCGACACTAAGTCCAATGATAAAAATATGGATAAAATAACTAATCCTGATAACAAAGATGCACAATTCTCGTTCCGCCGTCTCGGTTCCCCGAGTGGATTTACGGAAGAACAGACCTCAATTGATTTCACACAGCCATTTACATTGAAACAGTGCATAGACATTGCGCTAAAAGAATCCCCTTCTATGAAAGTGGCAAAAATAAATCTATCTCAGGGGGACATAAATATACAAGACGCAAAAGCCAATTATCTGCCGGGAGTTAATATCAATGGGAGCTATATGTTTTCTGATAAAGTTCACTTCGGATGGGAAAAGGAAAATTACAACTCCTCACTCGACGCAAGCTATATTATATGGGACCATGGGCAGAGGAAAAGCACACTGGCTCAAGCGAAGGCAAATAAAGATGCAGAGAACAGTCGTTACATCAGAATAAAGCAATCTCTTATATTTGATGTCATTAGTGGGTATTATGGCTTATTGCAAGCTGAGAAAATAATCACTGTTGATGAACAACTACTTGAAATATCGAAAAGAAACGTGGATAAGATAACAGCCTTTATAGAAAAAGGATGGGCAACAGAAGCTGACCTTGCTACAGCAAGAGTTCAGCAAGCAAATAATGAATTATCAATGATCAATGATTATAACAACCTCGAACTGGCAAGGGCGAACCTAGCTGTTACTTTGGGACAGGACCCAGAAATGCCAATAAAGGTGATTGACGACCCTGACTATGAAGCTTACATAAAGACCGGTTCAATAGAGAAAGAGCAAGTATCTCCAGAAGAAATGAAATCTAAGTCATTAGTATCAAGACCGGAATTGACTGAATTAAAGGCTAATCAAACGATATTGCAACTAGCGGCTAAACTAGCAAAATTAGAAAGATTTCCCAAGTTATCTGCCGATACCAATTATAATATGATGGTGGATGACTACCTGAGAGAACGCAATGCAATAAAGAATTACACAAGCTGGAACGTTATGACAACTCTATCATTCCCATTGTTTGATGGCGGGCGATCACTCCGAACTGTCCAAAAGGCAGAACTTGCTCTTCAGAAGATAAACGAGAATAAATATGAGCTTGAGCAGAATATTTCACTCGAAGTGCGTCAGGCTTATCTGGACTTTGAACGAGCAAAGAAGGCGCTTGATATAACCGCAGTTCAGGTTGAAGATGCCAAACTAAGTCTGGATGTTACAGAAGGACGGTATGAGACTTTAATGGATATTACTTTATTAGAACTATTGGATGTTCAGACACGTTATGCAAAAGCATTGTCAGATCGGGTTAAGGTATTTTATGATTACAAAATAGCAAGAAGGTCATTGGAAAAAGCTATAGGGATACTGCAATGACAGCTATGCACTGCGAATCACTAATGAACTCCCTTCTCTACCTTCGGCACGTCCACGTATAGAAAACCGTCTTTTCTGTATGGGTTCTTCATCACCCCAAGTTTCATTCTCTATTTAGTCTGACTCAATCCAGCTATTTCTAATAAACTCATCTACTGCATCTTTTGGTATCCTTATAACCCTTTTGAGCTTCATCGCAGGTAAGTTTCCGTCTTGATCAAACCTTAGTACAAGCCTTTTTTGTTGACTCTATAGAATAAGTTTTGTAAAATATCCATATTCTGAGTTTACAGAGTAGGTAACAAAAGATGTTAGTTTTAATTGTTGCTATTGGTGAGACAATATACTTGCTTTTATTGATGAAGTGCATAATCAACAAACTGGTCAACTACCCCCGCATAAATGCGGAGGCTTGTAGCTATGCTCCACCTCAGTTCCACGTTAATCATAGGGATTAAGCGGCTTTGGTTTCATCACACGCCACGTCTGGCAAGTTGACAGTTGCCCTAGCACGAACAGCGATGTTCACACTAGCGTTTTCGTCTGCATTACAGGAGTATCCGCAGACTTGACAAAGGAAAGTAGATTGATTAGGACGATTTTTCTTAGATATATATCCACATACTGAACACATACGAGACGTATTGTGAGGGTCAACAAACACGACTTTAACGCCTGCAAGTTGAGCTTTATATGCAATCTTAGTTCTGAGATCAAAGAAACTCCAACTAGCATGTCGTCTCCTGAAGGCTTTTTTAACCGTAATCCTGTCTCGGATACCTTGAAGGTTCTCAAGTGCAATACCAAGACCGAGTGCCTTAGCCTTATCAACAAGCTGTTTGGAGATAACGTGATTAACGTCTTTTGCAAATCGTCTTTCTTTACGTTTGCGTTTTGCCAAAAGACGTTTAGCAGATTTAGTGCGTTTCTTTTGCAATTTCTTTCTGAGTTTATAGTATCTGTTACAGACAGAATTGAGTTTCTTGCCAGCGTATTGAGTTCCTGTATTATCAGTCGCTATATTTATAATACCCATGTCAACACCAAGAAATTCTTTGGTATCGTCTTCCGGCGGTTCAGGAACGTCAACACAAACAACGAGATAGAAGATACCGTCATGGTAAACGAGATCGGCTTGGCCAGAGGCACGTCTCAATTCAATGTCCCTGTAATTCTTAAAGATAAACGGAATCTCTTGTCTGCCTTCAAGCGTGGATATAGATACTTTATCAGGGAACTTAAACTTGAGTATGCGACTATCGTAGACAATAGCACCATAAGGCTTAAAGGTATGCTTGTGTATCCTGTCAACCTTATAAGATTCAACGACCTTACCGATAGCACGGACAGCCATCTGAGAGGCAAGACCGAACTGTTTTCTGATTTCGTAATAAGTGAGATGGTGAAGCTTTATTTGTCCAAATGCTTTATTCTCAAAGGCAATATCAGAGATATAGTCGCAGGCAGAATTAAAGCGTTGCATGGTATTAAGCAATGCCTGTTTTTGAGTTTCAGTAGTAATTAGTTTGAGTTTCATTGATAGTTTCATGGTGTATATTGTATCATAGACTCACTAGAAAGTCAATAGAAAAAGGAAAAAGGCAATTCCTCTCCCACATAAATGGGGGAGTATCCTTGCCGAAATTATTATGAATAAGGAGTTTTACCTATGTGGACACCAAAAGATATTGCACGAGAAATAACTCAAGGTGTTATTTATAAAAGACTTCAGGCACAAACACAGGAACAGATAAAGAAAATTCTTCAGGACGATCTTCTGGAATCAATCTCTTTTTTGCTGGAACGTCCTCAACCAACTAATATACCACACGCTCGGGTTTTATCTAACCTCACTCTTGCCGCCGAATACTATGAAGTATTCAAGGTACTTAAATTACCAGAAAAACTCTCCGTCTTCGAACCTTGTATTGGCAGTAGTGAACCAGTGATCCTTGCGGCAGATGCATACAGTCACGGCAAAGCCAAATACTTGGGAATAAACCTTAATCATCCACTTCGAGAGGAATTGCGGGGTAAGATCGAGCATTTAGAGTTGTCCCTCCGTATCATTGACGACAACGCCCAGAACGTCCTTAGCTATTTTGAGCCAAATAGTGTTAATATATCCTGTTTTCACCATGCGATAAACGACATACTCCAGACCGCTTCCTCTGAACCGCGTGGAATGGATACTACTAAAGTGGATTGGTGGTCCAACGAACGTCAGATGATCGAATGGTTAGCAGAGGATTTTGTATCTGCAATCATAGAAGAACGCGGCAAAAAAGCATTAATAGAGATCATAAGTAACGCCATTGAACTTACGCATTCAGGTGGGTACTTAGTTTTCGATCATTGGACTTCCCTTACTCATAAGGCAATGGACTGGTTTCCATGGGAGCTATTTTGTGATCTAGTGCCGATAGCGCGTCGTTGGATTGAGGAAAGCAAACTGCCAGTTGTAGAAATAAACCTTCCAGATGTCAATCCGCAGTGGTGGATGTTTCTGCGAGTTGAAAAATAGGATCGGCTTTATCTATACAAACTACTTTAGTTCTGGCACTTTGTCTTAGTCTTAATCAGATGGATTTTGCGAATTGGGAAGGAGGAAATAACTTGTTGCCAAATCAGATTGACTCAGGACTTGTTGGCTACTGGAAACTCAAGGGTGATTGCAAGGATTATTCTGGAAAGGAGAACCATGGCACAAACCATGGGGCTAATCTCAACACGGGAGAGTTCAACGGTAAAGATAGTAATATAGATGTGGCAAAAAGATTGACATTAATATATATGAGCTGATATGGATTCTCGTGTTCGGTACATAAGCTTTATGACACGGCAAGCAGAAAAGATGGGCTGGAGTTGGTCATACTGGCAATTTGACAGTGATTTTATCCTATACGATATACCCAATGACAAGTGGATAGAACCAATACGAGACGCTTTGATTCCGCATTAATAAATAGTGATTCAATTATGCTGATTCTAATCTTATACTGCTTTCTATTTGAAGCACACAAACATGAAAAAACCTGCGAGAGTCATAAAATTTTGGCATTACCTTGTTATCGCTTTACTTTGTTTACTGCCTTTTGCCTTTTTATTTTATCAGGTATGGTATAGTCCAAAAATCGAGTTTTTAATTCCTTCATTCAAAGGTAAATGGATCCTATACTCCGCCGAGAAAATCTCAGGTGTGGTTGACTTTCACAGGCAATTCCAATTTGAAGACATACCATCGGAGTGTATAATCAAAGTTCGTGCAATGTTAAAATTCAGCATGATCGTGAATGGTCAGGTTGTTGAAGAAGATAGCCAGCGTGAACAGCATAACTGGAAACTTGCTCGCACTTATGATATAGCACCAATGCTTCGAAAAGGGGACAACTCCATTATAATACGGGTCACTAATCTCGAGGGTCCTCCTGTGCTTTTGCTAGAAGGACCAACGTTGATATCACAAGGGAGTAAGATTAACCTTAATTCAAATACAGACTGGGAAGCCGCTCCTGATCCAAATTTCAAAGAATGGGTCAAAGCGGTTCCCACATATAAAGATGACAATAGATTAGGAGAAAGAAAAGGAGTTATTCAGAAATCTCCAAGATATCCCATCTACATGATGGTTTTTGGGGCATACCTGCTATTCATATTATTAGCCATTAATCCGTGGAGAATCTTCTACAAGTCAGATTTACAAACAAAGATAAATAGAATCAAAGTATTGTTCTCTTCTATTCAAGCACATTTATCACAACTATCTCGATTACTATCGTTAGTACCTTTCCTTGTAATTATTATCATTATACTCGTCATTAATATACATAACACAGCAAATTACCAATATACTCGTAGCGGCTTCGATTGGAGTGGGCATGTAGAATATATAAAATACATGGCGTCGAATTGGCAGACACCTATAGCTACAGAGGGATGGGAAATGTTCCAACCACCGTTTTACTATTTCTTGTCCGCTATAATTTACCGCATTTTTGGTGGAGTAACCGCCGAACCTGAATCGTTGAAGGCAGTTCAATTTATGGGGATGCTCAGTGGTATTGCCAATGCTATATTTGCCTGGTTGATACTGCGGAAGTTGTTTAAGAATAATTACTTGATCCAACTACTCGGCTTTAGCGTTACGGCATTTTTACCGATGTGCTTTTATATGAATCCGCTTATCAGCAACGAAGTATTTTCTAGTTCAATCATATCTCTGGCGATATACCTACTGATCCGATATGGGTTCGAGTCACAAATAAGGATTCATCAAGTGATCATCTTAGGAACCGTCGTTGGTTTGGCTTTGCTATCTAAATATACTGCATCATTTATCTTTCTTACGACTGCGATAGTTCTGTCAATACGGATTCTTGTAAATCTATCTACGCGCAGACGTGAAGTGACAATACTTGTGATTTTTCTAACTATTGTTTTTGCAATATCCGGATGGCTCTATATCAGGAACCTCATAATATTTCACGACCCATTCATTGGGAATTGGGATAAAGCTTCAGGATACCATTATGAACAACATCATGGTTATCGAATGCTAGGTTTTTATCTGAAATTCGGTTCTGTCTTTTTGCATACACCAGAGCGCAGTATATGGGCATCTTTCTGGGACGGAAAATACGGTTCAATGTGGATGGATACACATGGCAGTTTTCTGAATCTCGGTGATGAGAAAACGAATCTATATGGTAGCATAATAATCTATTTTGCTTTGCTTCCCAGTATAGCGATTTTACTAGGATTTTATCAATCACTGAAGTCAATTTTCAAATCTACCCGATGTAATTCCAATCTCGCTTTAGTCATGGTGAGTGTATTAACTTTTATCTCCTTGATTTCTTTCACGATGGAAATACCATTTTTTTCAACGATAAAGGCTTTTTTCTTTCTCTCCCTTCTACCGACTATGGCTGTATTCGCAGGCAAAGGACTTTACACAATGTCCAGAAATATCAGAAAGTTCAATTTTATCATTTACGTAAATCTGATAATCTTGTATCTGCTAATAGCCAACCTATTCTGGTACCGTGGAACTTGATAGTGTATTCACTTACCAACTTCTGTATCGTTAGAGCATAGAACCCATTTACCGCCTAGCTTTGCACTTTTATCCTCAGCAATTACTGTTTGGATCGTTGCAAGGTTACGCCTTCCACTGACTGAAGGTTCCTTGTCTTCTTCGATGGCAATAAGAAAATCAGACATTGATCCAGCATGTGAGCTTACGAAATTCGATCCCGACAAGTCAAGTTGACAATGACCTTTTCCCAATACATTTGAGTCCAAAATCAGGCTACTGTTAAAATCAAAAGTCATAGAACCTTTACTGCCATCAATGCGACATTCAACCCCGCCAAGAGAACTGCGCAGTAACTCTGTATGCAGAATGTGTCCGGTTAATCCATCGCCAAAATCTGCAATAGCTACGAGTAAATTATCGCTTATAAAGTTCTGCCCCATCATTCGCCTTGTTCTTGCGAAAACCCGGATTGCATCCATACCAGTCCAATATCTCAGCAAGTCAGCAAGATGGTTATTCCATTGTATAGTAAGGAAATCCTCACAGCGTGCGTAGAATGAATGTTTTGCCAGATCAACGTCCTGACGACCAAATATCTCGATGCTTGCAAAAAATGGGTCTCCGATAAGACCACGCTCAACTATGTGATGTGCGAGATAGTTCATACGCATCCAGCGATAGTTCTGATGAACAGCAAGTTTGATCCCTGCTTTCTCTGCCGCTCCTACCATACGCTGACATTCCTCAATTGTTGTGCCAAAGGGTTTTTCTGTGATAAGATGCTTTTTGGCATTAGCGGAGGTAAGAACCACATCCTCACGTATAGTTGGCTGAGTACAAAGGTCAATCACCTCAACCTCATCATCTGCTATCAGGTCTCTGTAATCTGTATAAGTTCGTTTGATTCCAAATCTTTCTTTTGCTTCCTTCTGAGCGTTGGGGTCTGGATCGGCGATTGCTACAATCGGAAAACCAGCTTCTTTATAAGCAGGAGCATGTGCGCCTCTTGCTATTCCACCGAAGCCGACTATTCCTATACGCCAATCTTTGCGTTTGGGAAGCGATATAGATTCAGGTATTCCAAGTTCGCTGGGAGTGATTTTAGTATATTCCATTTATCACCTCTTTTTTATCTGCCAATGTTTGATCAAACTAATGCCTAACATCTGACAAGTATATTGTACTAAATACATTTTAGGTTTTCAAGTAAATAATTGAAGAGACTGTATTAATTTAGTAGGTGATTCAAAGTAGTCAGTTCCTTCAATGCCCTAACCCAAGGTCTGGAAGCATATTGACTATACAAAGATGGCATTGATGCTTGCTCTGTATAGATTGAAAGCTTTTTGTGCCTGGCTCTCTAGTTCAAGGCGATCAACAATAAAAAGCACTCTACGGGCATTCTTTGTGCGCAGGTATAGCTTTATAACAGCAAAAGCGACTAATGTTTTCCCTGTTCCTGTCGCCATTTCAAATAGAAATCTGTTTTTGCCTTCAGATACTGCTTTTTGGATAGATTTTACTGCGGATAATTGATATAGCCCGAAGTTACGCTCGTGGAGAGGGGAGTCCCTCAGTGTCGCTGAGTAGCCCTTCGTTGAAGCAAGAAGCCCTCGACTTATGAACATTAAATAATTAATCGGGTAAGTATAGTTTCTCAAATCCCCCCCTGCCCCCTTTGCTAAAGGGGTAGTTAGAGCCATTCCCCCTTTGAAAAAGGGGGTTAGGGGGATTTAAAAGCTTTATTAATGAATTACCCGAATATTTTCTTAATTTTCATTAGTCGTGGGTAAATTCACACAATGGGTTCTGAGTTAGGACAATGTAATCTTCTCTAACGTCTTCTTGGATTAGTCTTTGTGAATCGGGATTGAATTTTTCACGACTTTCCAGACTGTCTAGTGTTGGGAAATATGAGATACATGTCGGATTGCTCGATAACCTATCCCAAAAATAGTGTATATTTCCATTAGAGAGTATAATATATCGTGCATTTTGATTTTTGGTATAGTTTCGGGCTTGCTCTTTACCGACAAGTGGGTTCTTATCCTCAGATTTTGCCTCAAGAATACATATCGGAAACTCACGATCATCTAATAGGATATAATCAGCGATTCCGTGTTTAGTTTTCTCGAAGTTATCACCGAGATTTTCGATTTTCATGCCTTTCTCGACGGTAATATTTGCTTTTCCCTCTGGACAATCAAAGAAACGCCATCCAGCCTTAACGAGAAGACCATCTATTTTAATTCTTGCTTTTGCTTCTTTTTGCATGAAAAGATATTTGCTAAACCCCTGAGGGGTGACATATTTATAGAAACTATAAACCCAAAAATTTGAAGCTCCAGCGGAGCGACATATAGAAAATCAATTAGAAGATTGAAAACATTATCTATTCTTTGGTGTAGGGCGAAGCATTTGCTATTGTGAACTACTATATAATCAGCATTTATGAGGCAAATGCTTCGCCCCTACTTCAATCTTCTATCGAAATACTAATATAATGCGATGATCTCTAGCTGATCATCAAATTTACTTAGATATATTAACTCTTTTTCAGCAGAGAAGTCAAGCCATTCCTTGCCGTTTATTAGAACCTTCTTTATTGGCTTCTCTTGGGGATGTCTGAATCTGACGTTTATTTTCTCTGGTGCGTTCCGAATTGGCGGGTTCAGGATCATCTTTATTTTGCTATTCTTAACATCTGAGTCAATCCTGTACCCCATCTCGCCGAAATACGTCTCTGCACGCTTGATCTCAACTGATTTTCCATCTTCCAGCCACTCACGAGGGATACACATACCAAGATTAAGCTCATTATCACACTCGTATATAAACATTAGCCTTAGCCAAAAAGTAGACTGCGCCTCATCAGATGGTTTGAACCAGACGTTGTTATTGTCAGCTAAAGTCGGGAGCGCATGTTCGACACAGGCGCATATATCGGGATAAAATGCAGACGTAAAACCATTAAAATAGCCTCTCAGGAAGTGCTTTGGCTCATCTCTCCAGAGATAAGGGATCGTATGACAGAGCAGATTTGACTGCATTGAAAAACCACCGAGGCTGAACCAATCCTTTTCAAAATCTTCAACGCTGTATCCGTATCTGTCAGATATATAGAGATTATCCTCATAGTCCTTCATTATCCACGTTGATTCGTCTGACCATGGTTCAAGCATCTCTGACCTTATAAGATGGATTGCCCCTTCGAGAGTCTCCCTTAACCATCCAAAGCCTCTACCTCTGCGATAAAGTCTTGGCGGGAAGTGCGGAACGTATGTGCCATCTCTCAGTTTAACTACTGGTGATAATATCATTGACTCTCTGAAACCAGCATTAAGATCATCTCCGTATTCTTCAGCTTCTTTTAGCAATCTTATACCTTCTGGATGATCTGCATCAACCAATGCCATAGCGATATTTTTAAATCCCCAGTAAGTCGGCGCATTAGTAGCAAGCCAGTAATAGTAATCTCTGACGTCCTCCAGCGATCCGGCAGGCAAAAATCCGTATTCAATAACCCTGTTACCCTGAGAATCAAACGTCTTCGTAGACTGACGCTCATTGATTACCCAATCGCAGGCTTTGATAATGCTTGGTGCGACACGATTAAGCCATTCCTTGTCCTTGTAATACCAGTAGTGTTCTCCAAGACCCCATAGAACCCAGCCATGACTTTTATTATAACCGCCACACTCGTACCCGCCAGCGCCATAATACTGACCTTCCACAGTGGCATAAGTTCCCGGCACTCCAACCGTTCCCTGATAGTGTACAAGTAATTCCAGACGTTCCTCCGCCTCTTTTTTATAGCCACGCCTGTCAAAGTCGCTTATACACATAACTGATTCATCAGGAAACACGCCGTAAGGGAAAGTTCCAACACGGGATGCGTACCTGTCTGAGCCAACTTCTCTGTCGTCAGTGATAAGCATGTGCGTGATGTGTGCTTTGTAAAAATTAGTCAATATCTCATTCGGAACGGTTATTTGAGTTCCCTGCGCAACCCTATCTTCCCAGAATTTTTTGACTCGTGGGAGTTCAGATTCATAATCAGCCTTTTTCAGCGTATCGAACTCATTTTCAGCTAGGGTAATGAAAGGAATCTTGAAATATAAGCTATGTGATTCGTGTCCTGAGAGAGTCAATTTATAAAAAAGCTTATCATTTTCAGACACGTCTGTTCTTCCGTTGCACGGCGGAACGTGAATTGAACCCTTACTCATGGTGTCCAGAAAATATCTCATCCTTTTGGGTTCATCGTTAATTGCAAAGATGAACCCATCCTTTGCTTTAAGTTTTTCTTCAACGTCACATTTTGACGTCAATTTTAGCGATATTTCATGTGAATTATCGCTTGAATTACTGAGAATCACCTTCACAAGCAATACAGTAGGGTCATCACCTTGCATACTTTCTCCGCTCAGAATATCGCCTTCCAGTAGCGTGGCGAAAGCGGTCTGCTCATAAGATATACTATCAGATTCCCATTTTGCATAGATCATCGGCAAGTAACCGTCCAGCCTGTGCCTTTCAGTCGGCTCAACGTCTGGAAATCCGAATCCGTACCGTATAAAATTCCCCTCCCAGAGTACCCTGTCTGTGTCCTTGCCTTTCACACGACTAACGTAATTCTTTGAGTAAAACACATCACCGTTCTGATCAACAGCGAACTTCTGCCGTCCACCATCGCATCCCAATGGCATGAAACCACGCTTTCTTTTCTTTGGCATATCGTCCCACGATTTTGAGTACGTCTGCTCTGGAAGCTCATGAATCTTATCGTATAAAGTTCTGTCATGATTGAGTTCCCAATCTCTTCGGAATTTAGCATAATCTACGTTATCATCTGCTTTTGTAACAAGCACGTCAAAATCTTTTATGAATATCTTCTCACCCGCAACGACTTCATCAATCAGGAATGAGAAGCTCTGGTTCTTCGAGATAAATTGTGAGAATGAATCTTGCGTACATTTCAAATCCCCCTTGCCCCCTTTGCTAAAGGGGGAGATAGAACCATTCCCCCTTTGAAAAAGGGGGTTAGGGGGATTTAAAACCTTCTTATGTGAATTATGTTCCTCACTAAAGTCTGAAGAAACAAAATTATTTGCGGTAGTCCTTATCGTTACGATTGTCTTATCATAAGAATTAACGTCCTCGTTATACGTGAAGCGCACCTCTGCCTTTATACAGCCTTTATTTTCATCGCTTGCCAATGACTTATCCATACCTATCTTGACGTTTCCCTTTATTGCCTGAACGTCCATCAACTGACCGTTATATACGGTTATTTGTCCATTCCAATCTTTATCAGCAAAGGTTTTTCCCCATTCGATCTTAAATTCCGTCTCTTTCCATACTGAATCGCTGTATACTTCAATCGCTTTAATTTCGGGTCTTTTGCCATCGAATAGTATCCTAAGTTTTAGAGTCCTGCGATAATTGGCATCAAAATCTTTTATATCAGGAAACTCAATAGCATTTATCGGATTGAACGTATAGACAGCACGATTTCCTTGAAGTGTTACTTTAACGTCAGCAGTTTTCCAATCACCGTTATATGGATCATCATCAGCCATCCATCCTGATCCACCAGCGCCAACAACTGCGCCCTTCGCTACACGCTGAATTGGCCATATCCTTTGCCAATATTGGATTTTTGCCAAAGCAGAAGGATCAGATTGAATGACTATCGCAAAAACGTCACGCATTTCCTCCCATTCGAGAGTTATGTCTTCAGGGTTATAATATACTTTAGCATAGCTGGCAATATTAACTTGATCATGCTTTATCATAAACGTCCTCCGATAAATGTAGCTATTGGTCAACCAAATTAAGTTAAGTTATCTTTTGATAGCACTCCATGTAGTTGCTAATTTTTCATTATAGTTCACAGCTTTAGTCGCACCTCCCGGCACACCTCTTAATGATATATAGTCAATCTCTGCCTCAACTCCTGATATTGTGCCGGGGTCAAGTCTGAAGCCTTTGATAATCTCCTCCTCTTTCCATCCACCGGTCTCCATTTTGAATTGAATATCCTGAAAATCATCAGCTACGTTGACTGGAAAGGTCTGTTGCTGTCGTTCGGTGTATGCGGCATCCTGATCAGTCACATAATATATCTGCCATGAACTTGATACGTTGACTCTTACACCTATGTATATGATGTTATAGTCCTTTCCCTCAAATGGCTCAACGTCAGGAATAAATCCATTCCAATCACCATCAGGAAAAACGTAAGGGTCAGTGCCTGTTGATACCGTTAAAACTATAGTTCTATTCTGACCTTTATTATCTTTTACGGTACTAATTTCTAACGGCTTGAGTTGGTTTAACCCGCCCCAGTTCTTAATCTCGTCCTTTTTATCAAAGGTCCATTCTGGTGGAAGTTTTGCATCCTGACAAATACCTATCATCGGAATGCTCAATAGAATTAATGTGAACAATAAAACTCCGATCTTCATGAGATTTCCTCCTTTTGAGATTTAGGTGATACAAAATAACGATTACTTTAACCCCGTATCCATTATTACACAAGAACTCATAGTGAGTAAAAGCGAGATTGCGGTTTCCTAAATCGAAACTGCAACCCCGTATAGTGTTGATCTCTATCTTGGGTTATGATAATAAACGTCCCAACTGAGATATTTGTCAAAGGCTTCGTATAAAACGTCTGCCTGAGAGGACTTGCTTATTGCTACATGATGCTCAAACCCGTTCTCACAGATAAATCCCAGAAGGTCCTGTAATTCATCTATCTTTAACACACCTCTTCCGCCGAAAGTATCCAGCGGGTCATCCGTAAACTCACCTTCGCCAACGTAAGATATTATTGAACCTTCAACGTCATCAGTTGAAATACGTGCGTAAGTCATCGGTCCGGGTGCAATCCTTCCAACACAGGCTCCATAAGCGTTATCCGCTCCAACAGTTCCGGCAATAATGTCTTGATAGACCATTTTTGGATCTTGTAGCATGCTCTTTGGCCAGTTACTACAATGAAAAACGACTGCTTTGTTCGGATCGCTTCCGTAGTTATTATTCCAGTCTACGAGTGCGCTGGGAACACCAGATGCTAATTGTAAAGCATACATGGCTATAACACCGCAAACATCAACTTCACATGCACTTGGAATGAGGTTTTCGCTCATCATGCTCATGACTGCACAAGGCACTATGCCATAATATTCCTCCATTGACGTCCAGCATTGCAATGCACTAGCGTCAAGGCGATTTTCCTGCATCCAGTTCTCAATCACAACTGCCAGTTTAGCCATCCTGAGTAATGCCTTTGAAGGCACGCCATCAGTGTCTACGTAACAATTCAAGCGATCAATTCTAGCATTTAGTATGGTGTCATTATCGCTGATTTTCCCTGTAAGACCAAATATTTCTGATAGGTCAATGGTTTCAACAGTGATACCAGAATTTTGCAACAGCTTTTCGCTGAATCTTACTGTATTGAATGCGGCGGGTCTTGCGCCTATCGCACCGATCCTTGCCTTTTTTAAACCATTAACGACACGGCATACGCTTATGAACCAGTATAAATCCTCACGAAATTCCTCAGAAGATGGGGATACCGTGTGAATACTGGTTAATGAATATTTGATCCCTCGCTGTTTTAGGTTATTACAGGCTGACATTTTTCCACAGAAGCTATCCCTGCGGTTGTCGAGATTCATGATACTCGGTTCATCTGGATAAGCCTGAACAAGCACCGGAACGTCAAGTCCGGACATCTTTATGGTATTAGCAATCCCTCGTTCGTCTCCGAAATTCGGCAGCGTAATCAGAATACCTTGAATCTTATCCCTGTTCTTTTTGAACAACTCAACGCATTTAGATACATCTTCCAAAGATTCAACTGTCCCGAATTTTGTATCGGCGGGAGTGAGTGCAACAACATCAATACCGTCATCAGTCAAAACCTTTAGAACTTCCTTTCTACCTTCATCAGCTAAATGATCAGGAAAAAAACCTCTATTACCGACTATAACACCAAGAGTAACTTTTGTATCCATTTTATCACTTCCTTTCTATATATTTTCTATTTACAAATTAAAGAATTTTACAAAGAAATTATACAACATCAGGCTAGTTTTGTAAATAACCATTTAAAAATGATATATTGACAAATAATGTGATTGAATATACTCTATATATGCAAATATCTATCTTAGCGGAGGTTAAAATTATGGTAAAGGTAACAATAACTATGCCAAGCGAATTACTCAAGGATATAGATTCAGCGAAGGTGCAGTTAAAGCAAAACAGAAGCCAGTTTATAAGGTACGTTATAACTGAGTATCTAAAACAACAGAAACAGAGAGAGTTTGAAGAACTGATGGCTAGAGGTTATATGGAATCTTCTGAAGAGGATTCGATAATTGTAGAGGAGAGCATAAAGGCTCAACTTACCGCTACAGAGAAGGAATGGGTTTGGGATGAATGAAGCAAAAGTATTTCGGAGAGGAGACGTTGTCCTTACACATTTTCCTTATATTACAGAACCTTCAGCATCTAAAGAACGTCCCGCTGTGATAATCCAGAACGATATTGGGAACCGATTCAGATCAAACGTAATAGCTGCTTCCATTTCCTCTAAGATTCCAAATCGTGAATATTCCTTTCATTTTTTAGTTCGGATAGGTTCTCCAGAAGCTGAAGGTACTGGAATTGAAAGGAACTCTGTCGTCCAAACAGAAAATATCTTGACTATTCCCAAATCTAACGTTATAAAGCGTATTGGTAGATTCAATGATGATGCTATGCGCCAAATTGATGAATGTCTAAAAATAAGTCTTGGTTTATTATGAAATCAAAAGTAATACTAAAACCGCAAAAAGAGAAACCAATAATACAAAACCATCCGTGGATATTCTCAGGGGCTATTGGCAGGATGGAAGGCAATCCGCAGGATGGTGATATTGTTGACGTATTCAACAGCAAAGGCAATTTTTTGGCAAGGGGATACTTGAATCGAAAATCTCAGATCACGGTCCGTATCCTTACGAAAGATCAAGAAGAAATAGACGAATCATTCTTCCGAAAGCGCATCTTGAGTGCGATCAACTATCGAAAAAATATCCTGAATCTAAGCGGATATGATGCTTATCGTCTAATTCATGATTCTGCTGATTTACTCCCCGGCCTAATTGTAGATAAATATGCGGATTACCTTGTTGTTCAAATTTTAACTCTTGGAATAGAAGTAAGAAAAGAGATAATTGTTAGAATACTCAATGAGCTTTTGAATCCGAAAGGTATGTATGAGCGAAGTGATAGCTCTGTTCGTGAAAAAGAGGGATTAAGTCCAACTTCAGGGCTTGTCTGTGGTCAGGAACTACCGGATTTGATGAGAATAAAACAGAACAAGGTTGAAATGCTTATTGACGTCAAGAAAGGTCAAAAGACAGGGGCTTTTCTGGATCAGCGTGAGAACCTTGAGATAATAGAGTCGTATTCAAAAGATAAGGAAGTTCTGGACTGTTTCTGTTACACCGGCAGTTTCTCTGTGCATACTGCAATAGGCGGGGCAAAATCTGTCATGGGTGTTGATATGTCGGATAAGGCATTAGAAACTGCTCGGAAGAACGCTGAGATTAATAATTTTGCAGATATTTGTCAATTCGTATCGGAAGACGTATTCAAATTTCTAGAGAACTGCAAGAGCAAGTTTGATCTGATTATACTTGACCCACCCGGTTTTGCCAAAAGTGTAAGCGCCGTTATGAGAGCGTCAAGGGCTTATAAGCACATTAACATGAGAGCGATACAATTACTGAATCCAGATGGTATTCTCGTGACGTTTTCGTGTTCCCACCACATTGATCCGCTTCTATTCCGCAAGATCGTGTTCTCTGCAAGCGTTGACGCTGGATGTAATTTGCAGATTATAAGAACACTCCATTCCGCACCTGACCATCCAATAAACATTGCGCATCCAGAGGGTGAATATCTGAAAGGGCTTATATGCAGAAAAATTGTATAAGTCGTAATGAGGGTGTCAAATCTTACTCACCGTGTGTGTCTATTCTGACCTTTGCCTAGGTCTTTTAATCCTTATCTTCCTTATAGCTTCATCTAACATAACGTAAGATATGGGCATCGTGAGAAGTATTGTGAAGGCGGCTAGTATGATCTCCATTTTTCAATCCTAATATTTCAGATTTTCGTATATCAGTGTCAGTTTTAAACACTTAGATCGGAAACATAAGTGAATCAAATAGATAATATTCCAGCAAGGTGGTACAGACTTTCATCAACTTTCTTTTTGTTAGACCAGATAGTCGAAAGTTCTGAGGGTACTATCTTTCCTTGAACCTCACCTATCATGACACCTGATATACCGTTTTTGATGGATTCGACTGCGGAAGAACCGATCCTGCTTGCAAGTATTCGATCACGAGCAGTAGGCGACCCACCTCGCTGAATATGTCCTAAAACTGTAACCCTGTAATCCAGACCAGTTTTTTCTTTGACTTTTTCAGCAATAGTGTATGAATTACCTGCCTCATCACCTTCTGCAACGATAATTATTGAACTGCTCTTGCCACGTTTCCAACCTTTTACTAGCACATCACATAGATTCTCTATATTTGTTGGTGTTTCTGGTATCAAGATAGCTTCTGCACCACCGGCGACACCCACATCTAGCGCAATGAATCCAGAATTCCTACCCATGACTTCCACAAAGAAAATCCTTTCATGAGATGATGCAGTATCTCTGATCCTGTCTACTGCATCAAGGGCTATGTTGATAGCAGTGTCATAGCCAATTGTGAAGTCAGTGCCATAAATGTCGTTGTCAATTGTACCGGGTACGCCAATAACGGGAATGTTGTATTCTCTGGTAAGGTCACTTGCTCCTCGATAAGTTCCGTCTCCACCTATTGTAATGAGAGCATCAATATCCCATTTTTTTATGTTTTCAAACGCTTGCGATCTACCTTCAGGTGTTTTAAATTCTTCTGATCTTGCTGTTTTGAGAATAGTTCCGCCACGTTGTATAATATTTGATACGGAGCTTATTCCCATCTCTTTTACATCACCTTCTATCAGACCAGCATAACCTCTTATAATCCCAACAACGTGGACCCCATGATAGATCGCAGTTCGCACAACTGCTCTGATACATGCGTTCATCCCCGGAGAATCTCCACCGCTTGTCAGAACACCTATTCTATGGATATTTGGCATTATATCTCCTCGTCTTATATATTACGGAATAGTCCTATTACCTTACCAAGTATCGTGACATCTTTTATAATGATCGGAGCCATTGACGGGTTTTCCGGTTGGAGTCTTATATGATTATCTTCCTTATAAAACTTTTTAACCGTAGCCTCGTCTCCGATCAATGCTACCACAATATCTCCTTGCTCTGCTGATTGTTGTTGCCTGACGATGACGTAATCATCTTCCAGTATACCAGCGCCGATCATACTATCACCTTTCACTCTTAGTGCAAAAGGTTCTTCTGTTCTAACCATATCGCTTGATATTGTGATTATTCTCTCGATGTTTTCAGTTGCCAACAAAGGTTCACCTGCCGCAACTCTACCAATAACAGGGACATTGATCACAGGTTCTTGAGAATCTCGCTGCATGAAATCTAGCAATTCAATAGCTCTTGGTTTAGATGGGTCTCGTTTGATGTACCCCTTTTTCTCAATAGCTACCATGTGGTCATAGGCGCCTTTGGAAGACATCTTAAAATCTCTTGCGATGTCACGAACTGTCGGTGGATAGCCCACTTCCTTGATATAACCGACGATAAAATCAAGAATTTTTTGTTGCCGAATTGTTAATTTTTTTCGCATTATTTTTGCCTCAACTTTCTTATAAAATACGACCCTTTAGTTTAAATATACTGCACACACGTTAAGTTGTCAAGGTAAAAATGAAAAAAGTGAAAATTTTTGCATCCTTGTAAAAGATGAAAAGTTTTTTATTCTTCAAACTGAAGCTGTTTTAAACCAGTTAGTTGTGGATGGCCATAAATACTTGGGAACTCAATTGTAGCCCAAGTTTCTAATTTGGCAAGTGTAATACACACAGATGTCAAAATAGAATTTTGGGCTACTTTAAATGAATTATGACTGGTTGAATCTATCTCATCAGATCATAATCGTTGGAGTTTTATTTTTCGGAAAATGCACCTATATGGTCTTTGATACCCAACCTCTACGGACTTACCTTTGTGATAGATTCCGTCCCACTCCCATTATTCTGGCAATCGTCCCCTTTGGCCTGCCCAGAATTACAATATCCTATTAAGTCCACGTATATGGTCTTTGGAATCCCACTCTTATCGGCTTACCATCTTGATAGATGAGGTAGTCTCCCGGCATTTCGGTAAAATCCGGCGGATGTCTCAAAGCCTCATTGCTCAAAGCGGTTACAACCAAACAGAACCGTTCAGCATTCTTCGGATGCTGACCGAACGCAATCAGGGCTTGTTTTTCATCCTCAATAATCGCATCCCCTGCGTATATTCTGCCATGCTGGAATTCAGGCGAGCGAAAGTAAATATTCAGTCTGTCATCTTCTCTACGGATAGTATATATTCGCTTACCATCATCATTTATCTTCCATTCAACATCCCTCTCCTTAATCAATACAGTGGCATTTGGAGAAAGCTCTACTCCAACATTCCGAAACTCCTGCCTTATGCCTTCTGGAATAATTTCATTGTTCAGTTCGGCCTGGTATCCTAGTCCGGGTCTACGCATAAAATTGGAGATTGCCATTTTCTCAACAAGGGGATTGTTTTTCGGATTCCCGATAAGCACAATGTTGTGATTTTCCATTAATTCATCAGTGACTTCATCAGGAGAGTATATCTCCACCTCCGTAGAGTATTTCTCCATCGGCGGACCACCCGGCGTTTGCAGGTATGGTTTTAATGCTTCAGCCACATCCAGTAGTTCATTTGGAACCACAACAATTCGCTTTCCATTAGTCAGGGCTTTATCTTCAAGATAATACTGACGACAACCGACAAACGCAAGCCTAAAGCCCATATAGATGGATTTGTAAGTTCTGGCGGCTGGGTTGCCAAAAGACAGTCTCATAATTTTGTGTTCTGGATCAACCTCTAATCCCTTAGGTTTGCCTTTGCAGCGAAACGTGAGATGATGATTTCGTTCCCTCATAAAGATGGGCTGGCGGATCTCCTCCTCCTCTGTGTGTAGGACAATATCCAGAGGCAAGTGATACAAATCGCCTCCTTGACTGATAGCTGCATCCACTACAAAACCACCGGGTCTTTCCTCAACATTCATCCCCCCACCAAACTGTGGCGCTATGATTCGCTCCATCCACTGTTCCCAGAACCAGTCGGCGGGGAAGCCTATCTCATCGCATGTCAATGAAAAGAATTCCTTCCCTCCAACGGCAGTGTCTTTGGGAATAGCCCCGGTTCTTAGACGATGGAGTGCCCGGGAGAAAGCTTCATTACCTATCTTCTTCCGCCACATCCACCATGCCCAGACGCCCTTTGTATGTCTTACATAGAGCCATGGTATCGGCTGAAGTTCTGTCTGGATAACTCCCAGATAGGCTCGAAACAACCATTCCAGATCAGCGGCAAGCCAGCCTTCTGGTGATCGGTCATTTTCTGCCCAGAACCACTGATGCAGAGGATAAACCAAATTTAACAACCCCGTATCATCATCTTTAGAGTTGATTTCTGCAAGGGCTATCCATTCATCTATTTCGCCCCAGAGCAAACCCAATGTCAGACTAAAGGGATGATCAAGGCTTCTGCTTGAGTAGAAGCTCGTGTGGGCGGGCTGATAGGTTATGGGTAGAAAGTCAGCACACTCAGCTAGCCGTATCTGACGAGGGAGCGGCGGCATATTGGAAAACTCGTCAAGCTTGCTCCATAATTCGCCAATGATTCTGATGATTTTTTCCACATTTCTGCCGGATTTCTCCAACGCAAAGAAGGTTATATTGTGTTCACCTATTTTCCTCTCGATCTTGTTATATTTTCCCCCAAATAACGCTATGCCCCACCAGATAGGTCGCCGTTGGTGCGGCTGGCGTCCATCCCAGCGATATACCACATAGTCAGCTTCCTGCTCTACATGGGGCGAATCCGGATGGGCAAACAACGTCCAACCCAGAGGCGCGCGCGCTTCCAGAACATAAGGGACATCAGGAAAGTGAAAACACTCAGGACCTGTGCAGTATGGATACCATGCGGCGAATGGTCTCATGAAAACTCCCTCTTCACCCACATAGCCATTATATCCGCTAGTAGCGATCATCTCACCTGAATAATCAATTCTGAATGTCTGCTCATCCCCCTCATTCAGAGCTTTCTTGAGGTGTATTGTTAGCTCATGTCCATTTCTCTCATAAGCAAGATCATCTCCCTGAGCGGTGAGTCTGCTGATCTCAAGCGTTGGAAGAAGGGTTAGAATTAGTGAGTTTGTATTATCAACTAGATTGCGAATACTGAATTCTACCTGACAGGAAATGCTATGATCTTCCGGGAAAAGCTGCGCCTTTATGTCATAAAACAGAAAATCGAACTTACCATCACACCGAATTATAGGGGGGTAGGTTGTAGTAGGCATTGGTTTCTCCTTTCATACATTGTTGTATCTCTTGTTGCCCAGAGAATATTGCATACTTTTCCAGAGGCGACACGACGTGGCGGTCTGCTTATCTGGCGTGGCATCGGAAAATCAAAATAAGTTTCCGGCAAAGGCTGTTTTTTCTGGACTGGAGAAGGTTCCTGTTCTATAGCCCATTGCCTATTCTGAATTTGATTCATGCCACCGATTGTTGTATAACTGACCAGTCTTCTCTCCTCATGTATCCGTTGATTAATTCTGCTTGCCAAGTCAGAAGCAACAGGCTTTCTTGGTAAACGCATGAGTTCTTTTTCCAGAGAGATCATTTTTTAACACTCCTCGTTCAATTTTATGAGCTTTGCCTGTAGTTTCTTACGGGCTTTGTTGATTCGTGACCCGACAGTACCAATTGGACATTCCAAAATTTCTGCAATTTCTTGATATGAAAGTCCTTCCAGAAAATAAAAAATCACAACTTCTTTTAAGTGATCAGGTAGCGACTCAATAGCTTGCTCAATTATGCTTCTTATTTCTTGCCCTTGAAGAAGATCATAAGGGCTATCCGCCAATTGAATCTCGTTATCATCTAACTCCTCAACTGTGGCGTATTCTGGCGCTTTCCTTCTCAGTTTATAGGAAGAACGTAAGGTAATACGATAAAGCCACGTTGCAAAACTTGACCTTCCCTCAAAACTGCCAAGTGAACGATAGCAAGCAAGAAATGTATCCATAGTTGCCTCCTCTGCATCCTCCATATTGCCGACAATTCGGAAGCAAACATTAAGAACTCTTTCCTGATACCTTTCAACCAGTAGAGAAAAGGCACGCTCATTACCCTCCTGCGCCTGATATATAAGAACCTCGTCAGTGATCATCATATCAACTCCATGAAAAAAGCATTATTGAAATACCGCCTTTCACTATAATAGTGTCTGATTTTCTGAAATTTATTCACGTTTTTTCATGGTATTTTTATATATGGGTAGCTCCCCATTAAAGTGTGGAGATTAAGTATTGACAAAAAAAGGGATCCAATGACATCCTTTTATTGAAACAAAAAATGAAAGGAGAGTCAGATTATGGA
>Ga0315279_10000689_pt1 | contig 62798 bp, 53 predicted proteins | sample YL17G06_20_MG_FD_203694 | JGI IMG/M metagenome (GOLD analysis project Ga0315279, IMG submission 203694) | Sediment microbial communities from Yellowstone Lake, YNP, Wyoming, USA - YL17G06_20 | ecosystem: Environmental > Aquatic > Freshwater > Lake > Sediment | place: USA: Wyoming | collected...
CCTGGGCCGGGAAATTCCACCGCCTGAAAATAGTCCTCGCCTTCCGCGTCTGCCCAACCAAGCTCAGACACTCGCCTCATCTGCCTTCCTGCTGCTACCCCGAATCAATCTTCCGAAACGGCTGTGGACCACCTCGACCGGGTGCGTGACGACCCCACTTACAAGTTCGTGCTTTCGGAAGTCACTAACCTGATCGCGATTATGAACTTCCAACCGCAGCGGATTGATGAGATCAAGCAGAGAGTGAAGGAGGGACGGGTCGAGCTGGTCAACGCGACTTTCCTGGAGATGACCATCAACCTTTCGGGCGCGGAGGCTCTGATCAAGCAGGGCGTGGAGGGGCTGCGTTGGCAGGAACAGGTGATGGGAATCAGTCCCCGCTTCGCGTGGACTATCGATGTGTGCGGTGTACACGAGCAGATGGGACAGATCTGTTCGGGGCTGGGGCTGGAGGCTATGTTTTACTGCCGGATGAATCCGACGGGCAGTAGCCTTCACTGGGCCGAATCGCCCGACGGCTCACGCATCCTGGCGCTTTGTCCCGGCGAGTATTGGGAGTTTATTCCTTTGTTCAAAGCGACGGATCCGCTTACCGCGGAGCAACTTCGCGAACTGGAGGTGTTCCTGCAGGATAAAATGAAAATCACGCCTGCTGGCGCCCCGGTCCTCGTCCTGGGCGGCAGCGACGACTATAGTCTGGCGCCGCTCAGGAAGAAATACCCCAGGGAGTTTCTCGAGCAATGGAAAGAGGTCAATCCCCAGACCAAGATCCGATTCGCGACAGCCAGTGACTACGTGAACGTGGTTCTCCCCAGGATCAAATCCGGCGAGATCGAAATCCCCACCATGCGCGGGGGCTCTCCCTTCACCTTCGAGGCTTTCTGGATACAGAACCCAAAGGTAAAGACCTGGTTTCGGAAGAATGAGCACGGTCTCCAGGCAGCCGAATCAATCGCCACGGTTGCGAGTCTTGATTCCCAGTTCGAGTACCCGGTCGAGACGCTTTACCATGCGTGGGTCCAGATGCTGCTGAACATGGACCGCAACACGCTTTGGGGTGGAGCGGGGGGGATGGTCTTCGTCAGCGATACGTCATGGGATGTTCGGGATCGGATGGAATCTGTAGAAGCCATCAACAAGAAAGTTCAGGCCGCAGCATTAAACGCCGTGATCCCGGAGGGAGACGGCGTCAGCCTGTTTAACCCGCTCAACTGGGAAAGGCACGATCCAGTCTTCCTGGAGTTGACTGCTGGCAAGAATCTTGAGGGATGCGTCTGCCAGAGCACCCGGGACGGCCAAGTCTTGTGTAATCCCCGCCTGCCTTCGGTGGGGATCGTCGGAATGCCCAGTCGCCCCGGGAATCCGGAGGCTTCCAGAGACATCGAGCTTCCCGAAAGTATCGAAACTCGCCACTATACGGCGCGAATAGATCCAAGTACCGGTGCGTTGGTCAGTCTAAGGCTTAAGCCGTCCGGCCGTGAGGTGCTCGGCGGCCCGGCCAACGTGATCGTCGCGGAAAAACCCAAGTCACAGAAGGGGGACCCCGGTGACTTCATGGCGCCACGGCCCGAGCGTATTCGGCTGGCTTCTTCAAGCGACTTCAAACCCACCATAAGAGTCAGCGCTGGACCCTTGGCCACCATCGTGGAAGTCGAAAGCGAGTTCTTTGGTGGCAAACAGTGCCGTCGAATAACCCGGCTCTATACCCATTACCCGCGCATTGATTTTGAAATCGAACTTCAGGACATCCCGGACCTCACGGTGGTGGTAGCAGAGTTCCCCCTGGCTGAAGAGATTGAGGAGGTCCGACGCGCTGTCCCCGGCGGCTTCTCTCACGGTGCTTGGGCTAAGCCTAACCCCGAACTGCACGGCTGGACAAAAGGCATTGTTCCAGCCGTGCACTGGACTCACTACGCCTTAGCCGGAGGCGGAGGTGTGGCGATTCTAGACCGGGGACTCACTGGCCGGGAACTCAACGGCAGGACGCCGATCATTTATCTGCTCAACACGGTGGACAAATACTATGGGTACCCCAACCCCTGGCTGAGCGGGAAAGGGGAGCATCGCCTGGCTTATGCCCTCGCTGTACACGAGAGTAGTTGGGAGCAAGCCCGGATTCCGCAGATGGCCTGGGAATACAATAGCCCCCCCATCGTCGTCCCCGGCAGGAAAGCAAGGGCGGCGAAATCGTTCGTACAGACCTCGCACAACGTAATCGTTCAGGCGATTCGTCGGGAGGGGCGAGACATTGAGATGCGGCTGATTGAATGCCGGGGGACCCCTGGGACGGCCGAAGTTACCATGACGCTGCGCCATCAAGGAGCAGCCTTCACTGATCTCCGTGGGAGGAATCCCCGGATATTGAAAGGCGGACCGACCTATCAATTTCCGGTTCGACCGCAGCAAATCGTCACAATCCGTTTTCGCACTGACTCCGCAGTGGAAGAGATCAAGCCCATCTTGAATTGGGATAATCTCGTCCCGAAGTCCAAGCTCGCGGCGTTACATGTGTATGGAGATTGGAAGGGTCTTCCGCCGCGAGGAGATCAGACTTGACGCCTGGGTGTATGCTGAGCCGCAACGCCTCTTGAATGCCACTGACCCGGAGGATGTCATTCTGAGCGCAGCGAAGAATCTGAAACTGCGCGAGATGCTTCGCCCGTCCCGCAGGGCGGGACGCCCTCAGCATGACAGGGATTATTTCGTGTGCCACCTATCTCGGTAACGCGCCGCTGGCCCGTCTTGAGGGCCGGCGCATTGTCTTGGAGAGTTTTTCTCTTGAACCGACCTATCTGGCCAGCCGTTGAGCGAGCGACAAGACGATCAGCGCGGCCAGGATAATGAGGATCCCGAGGAAAAGATAACGTTTGGCCTTAGGGTGGCTGTGGGTCCATTCCCCGGTAGCCAGGCCCAGCGTATTACTGGTGAGAATGATCGTACCCATGAAAAGCGGCCAGCCGATAATAACTCCAAAATCCCCCAACCGATAGACGCCCATTCCGTATAGAGAGAGACCGCTAAACCAGGACAGGCCCATTCCCAAGCCGAATAGCCAGTATATGCGGGTACCCGGAAGCAGGAACCGGGAGAAGGATTTGTTCCTCGCGAAGAGATAAGCGCAATACAAGAGGTTGGCGAGGAATCCCCCGGTCGTGGCTGGCGCCCAGACGGCATTGGCAGCCCAAACTGGGGAAGCTCCCAGGTTGCGGGCCTTTTCGATGACCTCGGTTCCGAACGCAAAGCTGAAATTGAGAGTGGAAGAGAAGATTCCTGACATGGCGCAGATGAGAAAGCCTGCCAGGAAAGATCCTCTGGCTGCAGCATTTCTCGGTTCTTCTGCTCCTTGGCCCAGTGATTTCTCCCGGAGGGATCCCGCCACCGCTCCTGATCCGATCCCCAGCAGCATTAAGCCTGTCCCCAGGAGGTACGTTATCCCTCGCGGTGAAAGGAGGTCCCCAGGTGAATGAACCAGCAATGGAACGAGCGATCCGAACGAGGCGCTCAGGCCCAGGATGATGGAAAAGCCAAGAGCCAGACCGAGCTTGTAGAGTCCCAGCCCTGTAAGCGTTGCCCCAACGCCCCAACAGACGCCGAACAGAATGATGCCCGCCACGGACCTCGAAGAAGCCAGCCTGAAAACTTCCCACGTATGGGGTATGGTCGAAAAGTAGAACAGCCAAGGGAAAAGGACCAATCCAGTTGCGGCAAAGACTAGCCAGATGTTTTCGTAGTTCCATTTGCGGGCAAACTTCATGGGCAGAGCGAAAGCTCCTTGCAAGGTACCCGCAGCCAGGATCAGCCCCAGTCCCCAAAGCACGTTGTACTTCACAGGGGAGACCTCAAGAGTTGAGTGGCATTCCGCATATCTCTCGAAGTTTCAATTACAGAACTGAACATCGGCGGCGTTCAGGAATAGTCTTGAAGGCGCCGACGTTCCCCGGCGGCAGCCACACTTGGCGAGTGGCTTTCCGGGCTTTGCTCCTCGGAAACGCAGGTGAGAAACCCGCCGTTGACCCGCGAGGCTGTTAACCAGTTTTGCCTGAGCGCTTTCCAACAATCTCGCGAGGGGTATCTTACTACAGATGTTTTGACCATGAGCCCGACAATAATGCGCGCAGGTCGTGGCCAAGTCGATAAGCGGGGGAATCCCCGCTTTCACCGGATTTGCTAACTCGTTGGACGGACGGCAGAAAACCCGGGATCCCCACAGAAGTCCCCACACTTTCCGGAATCTCCTCGGATGTCGAAAGGCAAACTGCGTATTGAAATTAGGCCACAGCCGAAACGCATATCATCGTGAGGCACTGAAAAGATTGGTGGACCTGAGGGGATTCGAACCCCTGACCCCCTGGTTGCAAACCAGGTGCTCTCCCAACTGAGCTACAGGCCCTCGAAGGGTCGTTCTTTATAGTGCAGGGGAATCGCTGCATCGTCAAGGGATGCCGCCCCTACTCTCCCTTCTGGACCGGATATCCCTTCTCCACCCAGTCTCGACCGAAGTCGGTGGGAAGATACAAAACCTTCAGCCGGCTGAACCCCATACTGCGAAGGGCTTCAAAGGCAGGCCGAAGATTTGGGCAGTGGCTCCACGGGCAGCACCCGCAATAGAGCACGATCTCTTTTTTCCGGGGAAGCCCCTTGACGCGCTCCTTAAGTTCCTGGAGTCCCGGGGCCGTGGAAGTGGGCCCATAGAGCTCTGATCCGGGAATGTGAGCCTGCGCAAAGAGGATGCGGAACCCAACGTGGAAGAGCCGCGGCTTTTCGTGCTTGGCTTCGCGAAGGACGGTAGCCAACTCTTCCGGCTTGAGGAGCTGAGCCTCCGTCCAGGGAAAGGCTCCTCCGGGACTGTCCTGGGCTGCTACTCCGGAACCCCCTGGCGCCGCCGTGCTGGCGGGCTGCGCTGAACCCTGCTGGAATACCGCCATCGCAGACAACCCCATGAATGCGCTGATCACCAGCGCGCGGCGTGCGGAGGAAAAACGCAACCTCAGGAGATCTGGCACGCGCAGCATCCTCACCTGCTCCTTCGCTTCGCGAATCCGGACAACCAGCAGCGGCTCGCTGGATGGCTGGAAGTTTCTCAGGGGCCTTCCGATCCTGACCAGCAGTGTGCCTCGACTGGACCTTTTGATACTGCGGGTTGATTTGGTGGGCCTGGGTAGAGTTGAACTACCGACCTCACCCTTATCAGGGGTGCGCTCTAGCCACCTGAGCTACAGGCCCACCTACCCGTCCATCGCAGACTGCTATAGGAAAGAACTTTCCTCTGCCGACAGACTTACCAGTATAGGAGGCGAGAGCTTTTCACGCAAGTCAATTTGGAGACTCCCGAAACCCGACATGCTGAGGAATCTTCCACGAGCCGGCTTGTGCGACGAGTGCTCGAGCCGGAAAAAGGAGCGGGATGTGACTTACGTCAGGAATGCGCCCTGGACGTAAATCCAGGAAGCCTTGATCCTCTCATGGCACGGTGGTGACCCCCAGCTTTTTTGCACTTTCTGGGGTTTTTCTCATCAGGCTGCCTTGACAGGTTTCGCGGCCATCGTTTATTCTTTTCTCTTGGGGCTTTTACTGAAAATTCATTTAAACATACGCACCTGACTCGAAGGGGCTTTCAGGATGTCGAGCGCGGATCATGCCCGTCCCCAGGTCGCAGCGCAATCTCTTTCCCTCGTGGTAGCGGAATCCTCCAAGCCCGCTGCCCCTGCCAAGCCGGCGGCCAGCGCTGTTCCGGGAGAGAACCCTGGGGTGAATAAGCTCCGGCGGCGTGTCGTCTGGAGCTGCGTTTGGGGTTTCCTGGCGGCGAATTTGCTGATGTTCCTGCGTTACTTCTTCCCGCGGACGCTCTTTGAGCCCAGCACTATCTTCAAGATCGGGTATCCCTCGGATTTCCAGCCCGGCGTGGACGAGCGCTTCAAAGCCCAGTACCGCATCTGGGTGATTCGTGAAGCTGACCGCCTGTTTGTGATCTACGGCCGATGCACCCATCTGGGATGCACCCCCGACTGGAAACCGAGCGAGCACAAGTTCAAGTGCCCTTGCCACGGCAGCGGTTACACCGCGGAGGGGATCAACTTCGAAGGGCCAGCGCCGCGGCCCATGGACCGGGCCCACGTGGAACTGGATGCCGAAGGGCAGATCGTGGTGGACACCAGCCGGTTATATTCCTGGCCTAAAGGCGGAGGGGATCATTTCAACGATCCCGGGGCTTACATAAACGTTTAGTTGTCCCGAGGCCACCGCGGGCGACCGGCCCCGGAAGGGGGAACGGGAGAGTCGATGGCAGACGAGCAAAACACCCAGGGCGGAAAGAAGGGTCTCGCGGTTCTACTCGAGGAGGCCCGCGAGAACGCCAAGGCCCTTAAGGGTAGGGCCAGAGAAGAACTTGAGACCACCCTCAAACAACCGGAAAAGACGCAACTCTACAAGTCCATCTTCCGGGTCAAGCACGATGATTCCGAGCGCAGCCGCGCCCTGGGCGTCCTTACCAACGTCTTCTTGCATCTCCATCCGGCCAAGATCAACCGCGACGCCGTCCGCTATAGCTACACGTGGGGCATGGGCGGGATCAGCTTTTACCTCTTCATCGTCCTCACCATCACCGGCGTCCTGCTGATGTTTTATTACCATCCCACCAAGGGCCAGGCCTATCGCGACATCGTTTATCTGATGAGCGATGTGCCCTTCGGGTCATTGCTCCGGAACATGCACCGCTGGGCCGCGCACTTGATGATCATTACGGTCTGGCTCCATATGTTCCGGGTGTTCCTGACCGGCTCGTACAAGAAGCCTCGGGAATTCAATTGGTGCGTGGGGGTGATCCTGCTCGTCCTGACCATGCTTCTTTCCTTCACGGGTTACCTCCTGCCGGATGACCAGCTCGGGTTCTGGGCCGTCACCGTCGGCACCAGCATGGCCAATGCCACGCCCCTGCTGGGGGCGGGAGGACCCTTGGGCCCCCAACTCGGCATGACCAACTACAACGACGTCCGCTTCGCCTTGCTGGGAGGTTCGATTGTGGACGCCAACGCCTTGCTCCGTTCTTATATCTGGCACTGCGTTGCTATTCCTCTCATCGGCTCGGTTTTTATGGGTGTGCACTTCTGGCGTGTGCGGAAGGACGGGGGAATCTCGGGCCCGGCGCCGGTAATGCTGGAGTCGGAGATCAAATCCGAGAGGAAGTTTTGAAGGCAAGTCGTCAGTTGAAGGGCGAAGGTTGAAAGTCGAACCCTCAACCTTCAACTTTTGACGGTGGACTGTTAACGTTCGTTTCAACCAAGAGTTGCGGCATGGACTGGCATCAACTTTGGGTGATTACCTCCGCTCCCGATAATGTTCCTATCGTGGCGCTGCTTTTCCTGGTGCCTTTCTACACCTGGCTGGCTTTTCGCCAGGCGCGCGCCAACGACCGTCTCATCGAGCAACTGCAAGCTGACCCACAGTTGGCCAAGACGCATCACCGCAAGACGCAACCCTGGAAGCCCGGGTGGATGAAAGAGGTTCACGTCTGGCCCTTCTTGCTGCGGATCGAGTTTCTGGCGGCCATCATCGTCACCGTCATTCTTTTGGTTTGGTCCATCACCCTCAACGCCCCGCTGGAGGAACTCGCCAACCCGAACCTGACCATGAATCCGGCCAAGGCTCCCTGGTACTTCCTGGGACTCCAGGAGATGCTGGTTTACTTCGACCCCTGGATGGCCGGGGTGGTAATGCCCTCGCTGATCATCGTCGGCCTGATGGCCATCCCTTACATTGATGCCAACCCGCTGGGATCGGGTTACTACACGCTGAAGCAACGGAAATATGCTATCGCCGCCTTCTGCTTCGGATTCATGGTGCTGTGGCTGCTGATGGTTTTCATCGGTACGTTCATCCGTGGCCCCGGGTGGATGTGGTTCTGGCCGGGACAAACGTGGGACCCCAACCGCCAGGTCTTTGAAGTCAACCGGGACCTGCCCGACCTCTTCTTTATCACCTCGATGGGGGGGAAGACGGTTTTTGGCGCCGTGGTGGTGGGCCTGTACTTTGCTGTGGCGGGCTATGGCGTTCACAAGCTGGTCACGCTGACGGAGTTCAACCGCAAGATTTACCAGAGGATGAGCCTGGTCCAATACGTGACGATGCAGATTTTTCTGATCACCATGCTCTTGTTGCCGATCAAAATGCTGATCCGGCATCTATTTCAAATCAAGTACATCTGGGTGACGCCATGGTTCAACCTCTGAGAGCCGGATGCTTCCAACCCGAGGAGGAGCAGGTTGCCTGAGATTCCTGAGAAGGATCCAGTCACGGCACAATCGCTCGCCACGTTCTTTGTAATTTCGGCAGTCCTGCTGGTCGTCACGCTGGGGTGGGCGCTCTATAACGAATTCTTCGGCTTGCGCCCCTGGAAGAGCTACCAGCGGCGCTTTGCCAGGCAATACCTGGCTTTCCTTGGTAAGCAGATGCCGAAACAGAGATCCGCTGAGGAGCAGATTAAGAACTCCGCGGAGTACCAGCAGCTCCGGCAGAAGCTTGAGGATTTGCAGAAGCAGGTGGAGCCGCGGGTGAAGGACCTGGACCGGCAGACGGCCCTGAGCGATCGGCGCTTCAGTGTGCTCACGGAGACTTTCACCACCGCCCGCGCTTATGTCGCCTCGCGCATTTATGAAATCGAGCACACTTCCAGCCCAAACGGGAAGCGATCCATTCAGGCCTCCCTCGATAAGTACGCGCGCGGGCCTTTCGATTTGAGGCTGCCCTCCCTTCAGGACGGCAAGATGGAAAAGGCCAGCTTCAACTTTCAGCAACTCGAGGACGAGTTTAATCGCCTGCAACTGGCAAAAGCCAACCTTCTCGAGGAGAAAGCCCGGGTCCTTCGCCCCATTTCCGAGTTGCGGAAGCAAATCGATTCTTACGTCAGCGATCACCTCAACGGATTGACGCCTGAACAGTTGAATGGGCTCAAGTCCAAGATGGAGTCCTTCAAGGTTGAGATCCGGCAGATCAACAACCCGGACGCCGGCATTGTCGACCGTTGTGAGTCCTGCCATGTGGGGATCCGCGAACCCGTCGCGCTGACCCGGAAAGATATGGGGGGAGAAAAGGACCGGATGTCGGCGGCGTTCACCAGCCATCCCGACCCGGAACTGCTGAGGATCCACGACCCGGAAAAATTCGGCTGCGCGCCCTGCCACGGCGGAAACGGCATGCAAGTGGACAGCATCGAGGAGGCGCACGGGAACTACGAGCACTGGCTTTGGCCGCTTCACCCCAAGGCGAACTTCCAGGCGGGTTGCCAGCAGTGCCATGCCTCCGACATGGTGGTGGATCATGCGCCCGTGCTCTCCGCCGGCAAGGAGCTCTTCCAGTGGCGGGGCTGCGTCGGCTGTCATCGCTTTCAGAACTACGACCGTGAGCCGGAAGAGCTGGTGTCCGTCCAGCAGCAGATCGCGCAGCTTGAAACGCAGCGCCACGATGCCCAGCGGGATATCCAGCGTAGCATCCAGGCCGGTGACGAGGCTGCGGACAACGAAACCGCCCGGAGGTATTACACGAATGCGGATATGCTCCGTGTTTCCATCAGCGACACGGATGCGCGCCTGGAGCAGTTGGACCGCCGCGCGCGAGATCTCTTGCGGGACATGAAGAAGGTCGGGCCGGATCTGAAAGAGGTGCGCGCTAAACTCCGTCCCGATTGGATTCCCGTGTGGATCCAGAATCCGCATGAATTCCGGCCCACCACCAAGATGCCGCGTTTCCGCCAGCAGGAGGGTGAGGTCAGGGCGATTTCCGCATTCATTTGGCAGTCCGGCCTCGAGACGACCTTACCCCGTCAGCCCGCCGGCGACCCCGTGAAAGGGAAGGAGAGCTTTGAAACGCGCGGCTGCACGGGTTGCCATTCGGTCGGCGAGGGGGCGAACGCCGTGGGCGGGACTTTCGCCGCCAACCTGAGTCGGGTCGGTGAAAAGGCCAACTACGACTACCTGGTGCGGTGGGTCCATAACCCGCGGGAACGCTCGAGCCCGTACTGCCCTTATGAGAAGCGTGACCTGACCGCGGAGGATTACAAAAAGCACGGCCTGCCTTTCGTCTTTGACCTGGATCACTCGAAGTGCCCGAATGACGGCCATGAGCTGCAAGCGCAGCAGATGACCGTCATGCCCAACCTTCGCCTGTCGCTGCAGGAATCTCGAGATATCGCCAGCTACCTGATGACGCTGAAGGCAAGGGATCCCAATTCTTACCCCAAGGCGTCTTACCTCAACAACCCAAACTTGAGGGCGGAAGGGCGGAAGTTGGTGCAACGTTACGGCTGCGCGGGCTGCCACGAGATTGCGGGGCGCGAAGACGAGGGGCGCATCGGCACCGAGCTGACCAGGGAAGGCAGCAAACCCCTCGAACAGTTTGACTTCGGGCTGTTCGTGAAGGAGGCTCGCGACAAGGATTGGTACAGCCACAAGGGCTTCTTCGAGCACAAGCTGGCGCAGCCGGATTTGTTCGACCAGGGGTTGATCAAGGCTCCCGGCGAGCGCCTGCGTATGCCCAATCTCGACCTGAAATCCCGGGAAATTACGGCTCTCACCACTTTCCTTATGGGCAGCGTCGACCCCATAGTTCCCAGGCGCTACCAGTATCTGCCCGAGGACCAGCGAAGGGACATCCAGGATGGCTGGTGGCTGGTGAAGAAGTACAACTGCATGGGCTGCCACCAATTCATGGTGGGCCAGAACTCCGCCCTGATGGAGAACCCGCGCTACCAGACTGCCGAATGGAAAGACCAGTTGCCGCCCAAGCTGATGGGCGAGGGCGCGCGGGTGAGCCCGGAGTGGCTGCTCAAGTTCCTCTCGAATCCGGCGATGAGCGAGACCGATACCGACCGGGACGGCGTGCGGCAATACCTGAAAGCTCGCATGCCCACCTTTTCCTTCTCGCCCATCGAGGTGCGCAAGCTGGTGCGGTTCTTCCAGGCGCTGTCGGCGCAGCCGATGCCTTACATCCCGCAGAAGCTCGAACCTCTGACGGGGCAGGAACTGGCGATGGCGCGCGCCCTGTTTACCAGCCGCGCCGCTCCCTGCCTGAAATGCCATGCCACCGGGGAGCCCAGCCACGACCAGTTTGCTTCGGCCCCCAATTTCCTGCTGGCGCGCGAGCGGCTGAAGCCCGGATGGACAAAGCGCTGGATCCTGGACCCGTCCATGATCAGTCCCGGCACCGCCATGCCCTCCGGCTTGTTCAAGCGGGAGGGAGACCACTGGGTCTTCTCCGGACCACTCCCGCCGATCTTCCAGGGATATAACGCGGATCAGGCGGACCTGCTGGTTCGTTATATGTTCGAAATTACGCCCGAGGAGCAGCGCCGCCTCGCCGGGATGAGCGCCGGCGCCCTCAGGCAGTCGACCACGGAAAGGCGCGCTCAACCCGCAGTGCGCGGAGGGACGAGCCTCCTCGGCTCTCTGATGAAAGCTCATTAAGCGAAAGGTAAGTGCTCTGGAAAAAATCTCATGGGGAAGGGCTTTGACATGAATATGCGAAAAATCTACTGGACACTCACCCTGCTGGCCGCGCTTTCACTGGTTGCTTGCGGTGGGAAGAAGGAGGAGGTCGCGGAGCAGGCGGAAGCGCCCGCGCAGCAGACCACCCCCATCGACCAGTCGACCGTGGGCAGCATTACCGGGAAAGTGAACTTGCAGGGAGAGAAACCGAAGCAGCAAAGGATCATGATGGATCAGAACCCGGCTTGTATGCAGAAACACAGCGGGCCGGTTTTTGGGGAAGACGCTGGGGTCAACAGCAACGGGACCCTGCCGAACGTTTTTGTTTATGTGAAGTCGGGTGCGGAGAAGTATACGTTTGCCCCACCCACCCAACCCGTCGAACTGGACCAGGATGGCTGCATGTACAAGCCCCACGTCCTGGGCATCATGGTGGGCCAGGAGTTGAGCATTCTGACCAAGGACCCCACTACGCACAACATCCACCCCATGCCCAAGGACAACCGGGAGTGGAATCTGTCTCAGGCATCCGGCGCCGCGCCCATCGAGCAGAAGTTCACCCGGCCCGAGATTATGATCCCGGTGAAGTGCAATCAGCACCCCTGGATGCGGGCCTACATTGGCGTCACGAAAAACCCCTTCTACGCCGTGACCGGGAGTGACGGAACCTTTACCATCAAGGGGCTCCCGCCGGGTGACTACACCATCGAAGCATGGACAGCAATCGGTGGAGGAGCGGGACAAACGGAGGAGCAGAAAGTAACCGTGGGGCCGAAAGAGAGCAAGACGGCTGACTTTACCTTTAAGGCGTCTTAAGCCTCTTTCGAGATTCAGGGGTTCCTACGGCCCCCCCAGGGGCGGACTCGCTCAGGCATCCCGAGCGGTCCGCCGGCTTTTGCCGAGGCGCAGTACATTCGGAGGAAATACCTCTTGCGGTTGGGTAAGTTTTCCGCAATGGTGGTCAGTTATTCAGGGGTTGTACCGAGCAGGTTGACCCAGCCAGGCAGATCGGAGCTTTGCTGGGCTTTTGAAGTTCAGGGCTTTTAACACAGGGCATTCCAATCAGGAGCGATAACGTATGGCGCTGGCCATCGCGCTGGTAGTGGTCTTTATCACTATTCTGTCCGGCTATTTCTTTTGGGCGCACACCTGGTGGTTTCCGGTGGACATTTCCCGACACGGAGCGGCCATCGACCAGCAGTTCATGGTGACCCTGGTCATCACAGGAATCATTTTCGTGCTGGCGCAGGTGGGACTTGCCTACGCCGTGTGGCGTTATCGCGACCGGGGCGATGGGCGGAAGGCAGGCTATTCCCACGGCAACAACAAGTTGGAAGTCGCCTGGACCGCAGCCGCCGCGATCATCTTCATCGGCCTGAACCTGATGGGCTATCGCATCTGGGCGGGAATCCACTTCATGGGCGCGGATCCCGGCGCTATGAAAGTGGAGGTCTGGGGACAGCAGTTCCAATGGTATTTCCGCTACCCCGGACCGGACGGCCAGTTCGGTCCCGTCCACGTCGAGAAGGTGGACGACGCGGCAGGAAACTATCTGGGTCTCGATCGCGCGCGCGATGTGGCGGCGAAAGATGACATCGTCACCGCGACTCTGGCCGTGCCCGTGAATCGCCCCATCGAACTCATTCTGCGCTCGAAGGATGTCACTCACTCGTTTTTTGTCCGTGAGCTGCGGCTGAAGCAGGACCTGGTTCCGGGGATGGAGATTCCCATCCACTTCACGGCCACGAAAACCGGACGGTATGAGATCGCTTGCGCGGAATTGTGCGGCCTGGGCCACTACAAGATGCGCGCCTTCTTCGAGGTCATGTCGGAAGAGGATTTCCAGAAGTGGCTCCAGAACATGGCCGCCGCGCAGTAAGGCAGCAGTCAGGAGTCAGAAGTCAGCATGGCGAGGCCTTGTGTGGTTCGCGCAGATAATGGAGATCCGTCAGAGTAGGAGCGTTGAAAGCCGGAAAATTAGTTGCCGCTCCTGACTCCTAGCTTCTGACTTCTGACTACTGTTCTTGGAGGGAGTTAATGGCCGAGATGCAAGCACAAGTCGCTCATCGACACGAGGCGCCCAAGAGCTTCATCTGGAAGTACATCTTCAGCCTCGATCACAAAGTGATCGGGATGCAGTACTACTTCCTGGCGCTCTTCTCGGTTTTTGTCGGCCTGACTCTCTCCATCCTGATGCGCATCCATTTGGTCTGGCCGAAGGCAAGTGTTCCCCTGCTCGATAAGCTTTCTCCCCTGGGGGCGCCGGGCGGGGTGATCACCCCGGAATACTATCTCGCCCTGCTGACCTTGCACGGCACGCTGATGGTTTTCTTTGTGCTGACCACCGCCCCGCAGAGTGGTTTCGGAAACTACTTCCTGCCCATTCAAATCGGCGCCGAGGACATGGCCTTCCCTCGCCTCAATATGCTCTCGTTCTGGACCACCTTTGCGGGCTTTGTGGTCTTGATGGCCACCTTCTTTATTAGCGATGGTCCTCCCATCGCCGGGTGGACGTCCTATCCGCCGCTCAGCGCTGTGGGGGGAGTTGCGGGTCCCGGCATGGCCGTGGGGGAAACCCTTTGGGTCATTTCCATTGCCATCTTCTGCGTCGCCTCCATGCTCGGCGCCATCAACTTCATCGCCACCACGCTGGACTTGCGCGCGCGCGGGCTCTCCCTGATGAAGATGCCCCTCACCTGCTGGTCATGGTTTCTGACCGCCATCCTGGGCTTGCTCTCCTTTGCGGTCTTGCTGGCGGCGGGAGTTCTGCTCCTGCTCGACCGCGTGGGAGGGACCAGCTTCTTCATCCCCGGCGGTTTGATTGTCAGCGACAAGATCATTCCTCATTCCGGCGGCTCGCCGCTCCTCTGGCAGCACCTGTTCTGGTTTTTCGGTCACCCCGAGGTTTACATCGCCATTCTCCCCGGCATGGGCGTGACCTCCCACGTGCTTTCCACCTTCGCGCGCAAGCCCATTTTTGGCTACCGCGCCATGGTGTACGCCATGTCAGCGATTGGCGTCCTGGGCTTCTGCGTTTGGGGCCACCACATGTTCGTCAGCGGCATGAGCCCCTATTCGGCCTTTGCTTTCTCCATTCTCACCATGTCGATTGGGGTTCCTTCCGCCATCAAGACGTTTAACTGGCTGGGGACGCTGATCGGCGGCAAGATCCGCTTTGCCACCCCCATGCTTTATTCCATCGGCTTCGTCTCGCTGTTCGTGACCGGCGGGCTGAGCGGCATTTTTCTGGGCCAGCCCGCCGTCGACATCTATTTCCACGACACCTATTTCGTGCTCGCTCACTTCCACCTGATTATGGGTGTCGCCGCCGTCTTCGGCATCTTTACCGGCACTTACTTCTGGTTTCCGAAAATGTTCGGGCGGATGATGAACGAGACCTTGGGCAAGCTCCACTTCTGGATCACCTTCGTCGGGGTCTACGCGATCTTCATGCCCATGCATTACCTGGGACTGGAGGGCAATCCCCGGCGCTATTCGGAGTTCATTGACAACTTCCTGCTGCCTTTGATCCGCCTCCACAAGTTCATTTCCATCGCCGCGTTTATCACCGGCGGCGCGCAGCTCATTTTCCTGTTCAACCTCTTCTGGAGCATGTTCAAGGGCCCCAGGGCGGCTGAAAATCCCTGGGAGGCCACCACGCTGGAGTGGACCGTTCCTTCCCCCCCGCCCTTTGATAACTTTGCGGGTAAACATCCGGAGGTTTACCACGGCGCGTACGAATTCAGCGTTCCGGGGGCCGAGAAGGATTACGTCATGCAGAATTCTTCGGAAAAGGCGCCGGCAGGACATTAAGCGAAGAACTCAGGAGTCAGGAGCCAGAAGTCACAATGAAGTCGTCAGTTTTCAGTTATCAGTTGCCAGTAAATAAGCGCTGGCTAAGCCTGACTGGGAGCTGATCACTCGCGACGGGCAACTGACAGGCAGTTTGAAGGGGTTTCGAATTTCCAGTTTCGAGTTTCGATGATGGGTTCAACAACCTTAACCAAACCCGAATCCGTCGCTCCGGCCGATGACTTCGGCCGTGGCGGGGACGGTTCCTGGCACGGCGGCTCCGGCGGCGGTGCCTGGCAGGAATTCGCGGTTCCCTCCCGCACCTATCAGCTTGGCATGTGGTTCGCGCTGGGCGGCATCGTGATGTTTTTTGCAGCCTTCACCAGCGCCCTGGTGGTTCGGAAAGGCATGTCGCTGGACTGGGTTTCCATCGCCATTCCGCGCGTCCTGTGGCTGAACACCTTCCTGCTGATCTCGAGCAGCGTGACCCTGGAATTTTCGCGAAGGTCGCTTGCCGCTGGCGCTGCCGCTGGCTTTTTCCGCTGGCTCTCAGCGACGGGCGGGTTGGGGCTGGGCTTTCTGGGTGGGCAACTCGTGGCGTGGCGGGAGCTGGCTTCGCGCGGAGTCTATTTGGCTACAAATCCGAGTAGTTCGTTCTTCTACGTGCTGACCGCCGCGCACGGCGTGCATCTGCTGGGTGGCGTCATCGCTCTTACTTATGTCGTGTTTCGCGCCGGCCGCATAGCTAGTGGGCGCGCCCGGCGCACCCCGGTGGATGTGACGGCGATCTACTGGCACTTTATGGATGCGCTCTGGATTTACATTTTTTTGTTGTTCATGAGTTGGTTGTAACGCCCGCCCTTGGCCGGGCACGCATGATGTGGTTGTACCGCCTGCCTTCAGGCAGGCACCTGCCAGGCTGACCGGTTCCGATGCATCGGGAAGCCTGGCGCCACGGGGGTTCTGGATGGCTAGCCACGAAGCATTAAGCGCAAACCTGCACGAGGCCACTTTGCCGGGGTCGGCATGGGATGGAGGAGTGGCGCCCTTCGCCACCGGCTCCAAGAAGCTGGGCATGTGGCTCTTCATCATTTCGGATGCCATCACGTTCTCCGCCCTGCTGATGGCCTACAGCTACGTTCGCGTGGCCAGCGTGGCCTGGCCGACGCCCTTCGAGTTCTATCCCAGCATCGTCAAGGCGACGGTGATGACGGTGATCCTCTTGAGCAGTTCGGTGACCATGGTCATGGCGGTGCGGGCGGGGAAGTTGGGGAACCGGCCGAGCGTTGTCAGGTGGCTGCTGGCCACCATGCTGGGCGGCTTGCTGTTTGTGGGTATCCACGCGGGGGAGTGGATGGGACTGATTGAAGAAGGCGTTCGCCTCTTCAAGAACCCCTGGGGCGCGCCGCTGTTCGGCGCGGCGTTCTTTACGCTCACCGGCCTGCACATGACCCACGTGTTCGTGGGGGTCTGTTACCTGGGTGTCATTGCCGTGGCCCAGGCGCGCGGCAAACTTTCAGCGGAGGACGTGGAGGTCAGCGGGCTTTATTGGCACTTCGTGGACCTGGTGTGGATGTTCATCTTCCCGCTGGTGTACCTGCTTAATCTCAAGATGAGATAGCTTTCGGAGGTTTCATGAATCAACCCTCGGAACATTCGCACATCTCGGGGAGCGTCAAAGTCTTCCTGGTGGTGTGGTTCTGGCTACTGGGACTCACGGGCGTCGAGGTCTTTCTGGGCTACGAACGCCTGGGGGTGAGGCTGGTGCTCACCTTGCTGATGGGCCTCTCGGTAATCAAGGCGTCGCTCATCATCTCCTACTTCATGCATCTGCGCTACGAGAAGCCGAGCCTGGCGGCGACTTTGATGCCGGCATTGGTGATGGTGATCGTCCTGATGTTCATGGTGTTCCCGGATAGCTTCCGGCTGCTGCACATGCGGCCACATTAAGGCGGGTAGCGAGGCTTCAATTATGTCCCGAGACTTTACCGCTGGCGGGAGTTCGAAACTCGAAACTCGAAATTCGAAACTCGCATTTCGAAACTGGAAATTCGAAACTCGAAACTCGAGGCCCGCTTCGCATCTCTTAGCGTTTTTCGTTTTTCGATTTTCGAATTTCGGAACTGGAGTTTCAAGGCGCCTCGCTGGGGCGGGGGCTGTCTTAGCCGCGCTGGCATCGCCAGTCGCCGCGTACGCCCAGGGCTGCGCCATGTGTTACACCAGCGCCGCAGCCGCCAAGGCGGGCGCGCTTCAGGCGCTGCGCAGCGGCATCCTGATCCTGCTGGTTCCTCCGCTGCTGATGTTCGTGGCCATCTTCGTGGTCATCTATCGGTACCGGAATCGATTCTACGACTCAGCCGGCTGGACCGCCGAGCACCATCGCGAACTCGAGGAAATGCTCGTGCGGATGGCGCCGGAAAGGACTCCTCAGTCGTCGGTGGTCAGTTCTCAGTAAAGAACTCGTCGTCGCGGGTGACTGAAAACTGATAACTGAAGACTGACAACTGATTTTTTCGTTTCAGGAATGCAATGACACGATCGGAAAACAATCCCTGGCTGCACCGCTACGCCATCTTCGTCGCGTTCTCGACGTTCCTTTTGATCGTCGCCGGCGCCCTGGTCACCTCGAACGACGCCGGCCTTTCGGTGCCCGACTGGCCCACTTCTTTCGGCAGCTTCCGCATGCCGCGCATGGTGGGTGGCGTCAAGTTCGAACACGGCCACCGCATGATCGCCGGAACCGTCGGCCTCCTGACCATCCTCCTGGCCCTCTGGTTATGGTTGAAAGATTCCCGACGCTGGGTGAAGTGGCTGGGAGGCGCGGCGGTGCTGGCGGTAGTTGCGCAGGCCGTGCTCGGCGGCATCACGGTCCTCTTCTATCTGCCTGTAGCGATTTCGACGAGCCATGCGACGCTGGCACAAATCTTCTTTTGCGTCACGTGCAGCCTGGCTTTCTTCACGCGCGCGGACTGGCGGTGGGACGAGCCCAAGCTTGAAGATGCTTCTACTCCCGCGCTCCCGCACCTGACGGCGGTCACTACGGGCGCCATCCTGGTGCAATTGATGCTGGGCGCCGCCTTCCGCCACTCCGGGTTCGGGATTGCTCCTCACGTTGTGGGAGCTTGCGTGGTCACGTTGCTGGTAGCCTGGGTGGTGGCGCGGGTCCTGATAAATTTTTCCCAGCAAACGGGGCTCCTGCAACCAGCCATGCTGCTCGGAGGACTTCTGGTGGTGCAGGTGTTCCTCGGAATCGGCTCCTACTTCATGAAGATGGCGGCCCGCGATTCTCCCCAGCCGCTGCTGCCCGTGGTCGCGGTTACCACCACACATGTGGCCGTGGGCGCTTTGACGCTGGTGACGAGCCTGTACCTGGCCTGCCAGGCTCATCGCTTTCTCACAACTCGCGCGGCAGACGTGAAAATGGCTTCCGCCCCGCATGGGGCAGCGATATGAACCGCAGTCTCAAAAACTCGACCGCCACCGCCGTGCTCCCCCGGCCCACCATGCGGCGCCACCCCGAGTGGCTCGTCCGCCTGGCGGATTACTGGACGCTCACCAAACCCGAGGTTAATTTCCTCGTCCTGGTCAGTACGCTCGTCGGCTTTTACTTGGCGTCTCACGGCCCGCTTGATTTGCGCCTGCTCTTCCACACGCTGATGGGGACCCTGCTTGTCGCGAGTGGCACGGGAACGCTGAATCAGCACCTGGAGCGTAAGTCTGACGCCTTCATGCGCCGCACGGCCACTCGCCCCTTGCCGGCCGGAAGACTCTCGCCGTCCGAAGCTTTCTGGTATGGAATCCTCTTGTCGGCGGCCGGGGGTTTCGAGTTGTGGGTGGCCGCGAATGCGCTCGCCAGCGTGCTAGCACTACTCACGCTCGGCGCCTACTTGCTCTTTTACACCCCACTCAAAAAGAAGACGCCGCTGTGCACCCTGGTGGGCGCTTTTCCGGGGGCCATGCCGCCGCTCATCGGATGGGCTGCGGTGCGCAACAGCCTCAGCCTGGAAGCCTGGGTGCTTTACGCCATCCTATTCTTGTGGCAGTTTCCGCATCTTTTGGCGATTGCCTGGATGTATCGAGAGGATTACGCGCGGGCCGGCCTGCAAATGCTCCCCAGAAATGACTATGAAGGCCGGGCAACGGTGCGGCAAATCCTCGGCTACTCCCTCGCTTTATTGCCGGTCAGCGTGATCCCAACGTTCTTGGGGCAAGTCGGCTGGGTCTATATGATTGGGGCGTCGCTGCTGGGGCTGGGGCTCTTGCACTTCGCAATACGCTTGGCGGTTAGGAGGGCGAATTCACTCGCCCGGCGTCTGGTGCTGGCGTCCGTCATTTACCTGCCTCTGGTGTTTGCCCTGATGATGCTGGATAAGACCCCGCTCTAGGCGCGGGCGCGTTCCTGCTTGGCGAGTCTCTCTTCCAACGTTGCGATGGTCGAGTCCAGCCAGTCGAGGAGAGCCTTCTCAGCTTGCTCCCGGTCACCGGCATCTTCCCAAGAGGCGATGCTTTCACCACGCTCGTTTAGCGGAATGAAATGGCAGGGGATGTCCTCGTCCTTGTGCCCCTCCGGTACCCAATCCCACAAGAGGCACTCGTTGCAGGGATGCTTCCTAACTTCTTCGTCGAAATTCAGGCAGGTGAGCGAATCCCGGAAAAGCTGGGTGGATTTCCAGGGTGTCCGAACCGACCGTCCGTACCCACCGCCTCTCAGAATATTGCGTTGCAGTTTCAGTTGCTCGATAATCTCTTTGAGGTCGGCTGCCATGACTTGTGATCTCCTTTGGCATGCCCAGGTGAGGTCACTCCATAGGGTCGAGCCTGGTGTATTTTTTGTCAAGGCAATTTGGAGGCCAATGGCAACGTGCTGATTCTAGGCAACTTATCTTTGTCAAGGGAATAGCCTGGTATCAGCGGAGTGGGTCAAAAAGCCCACTTTTGCAGGCGCAACTGGGCGCGGTTTAACTGGCTGCTACTTGCTTCGCCAGGGAGATTTGATGGTTGAGGTTACCTCTGCAAGCGGATCCCAGCCTGGCGGGGAGGGAAGGCGCATGTTCGAAGATATTCTCGTACTTATTTTTTCCCTCCTCGGCGGACTGGTCTCTTTTGGCATCGCCGTTTGGGTTGTGTTCAGTGGACGGCTGTCGTCGCTGGATGGCATGCTGTTGACTGCCATCTGCCTTTTGTTCACCGTGGTCTTTGGGGGGAACCTTGCCTGGTCGGTTTACAAGGGCGAGGCCCAAGCGGTGCTCAAGGGATTGTTGAAGCGATGGCAGAAGTCGGACGCTTGAGACCCTTGGAGAAGGTACCCGTGCCGCCAGCCTCACCCACGGGAAACCAGTTACGCGCGCTCCGCGAGGCCTCGCCGCGCCGGGGCTTACTGGCGCAGAGGGCCTCGCGGCTTCTGCGCCCCTCGCCTCTCAGATGATTCCCTACCTTCCCACTGTCGACGCCGCGCTAAACACCGCGAGCGCCCTGCTCCTCATCTTGGGTTTCGTCTTCATTCGCAGAAAGAACATCCCGGCGCACAAGGCCTGCATGCTCTCAGCGTTCGCCACCTCGTCGCTTTTTCTCGTTTGCTACCTTACTTATCACTACTACCACGGCACAACGCGCTTCCCGGGGCGGGGTGCAATCCGTTCGTTGTATCTTGCTTTGCTCGGTTCGCACACCGTCCTGGCAGCCGTGATCGTTCCCCTCGTGCTCGCCACGCTCTACCGCGCCTGGCGTGAACGCTTCGACCAGCACCGCCGCCTCGCTCGCTGGACGCTACCCCTGTGGCTCTACGTTTCGGTCACGGGCGTGGCGGTTTACTGGATGCTATATCACCTGTACCCATCGCGGTGAGCGATAATTGAGGACGAGGCGAAAATGAGCGTGGGAGCGCTGCTGCCGCCAGCCGGTCAACCAAGGAAGAATCTCATCATCGCAGTGGCCCCGATTCTGCTCGTCCTGATCACCTTTCTCTTCTGGTACCAGACATGGTTTGGCAGGCGGTTGACGGACCAGCAGATGGGCAAATACCTGGTAGACACTTCGGTGCCGCACAAGACCCAGCACGCGCTGGCGCAGATGGCCGAGCGCATGGCGCGCGGCGACCCCTCCGTCAGGCGCTGGTACCCGCAAGTCCTCGTGCTGGCCGGAAACCAGGAAGCCGAATTCCGCCAAATGGCCGCCTGGGTGATGGGTCAGGACAATCAATCGGAGGAATTCCATCAAGCACTGCGAAAGCTGTTGCAGGATTCCGCGCTGATGGTCCAGTGGAACGCTGCGCTGGCCCTGGTGCGCTTTGGGGACGCGAGCGGCGTGCCTCAGTTGCGGCGCATGTTGAAGCCGTACACGCTCCTGGCGAATCAGGGGGGGAACCTGACCTTCCAGTTGAAGGAAAAGGACCCCGTCAAGAGCGGCAGCGTCGTGGCCCGCATCCAGTTCGGGGATGCGAAACCTGTTGGGGTGGCATCACCGCTGGCAGGTCAGATTCAGCTACGGGTGGTGAAGGACGGTGCGACGGTTTCACCCGGCGTGTCGATTGCGATCATTTCCCCTGGAGAGGCGCAAGTGTGGGAATCCTTGCGAGCCCTTTACCTGGTGGGCCAGCCGGAGGATCTCGCGGACGTGGAGCGTTTTGCGCGCGGAGTTCCGGGCATGTCGGAGCGCGTCCGCCAGCAGGCCGCGCTCACCGCCGACGCCATCCGCCACCGGCCGCAGGGCCGATTTCCGTGATAGGTCGTTATGCTGAGATTGGCGCCGCGGACGGGACCTGGGTGGGAGAGAGGCTGCCGTCCGACCGGTCGGTAGAATCAGTCGCCTCCTGACCCTAATACCTACCATCCAGCACCGGCAACCTCCTTTCCTAAATCCCCTTACCGTCAGTTTGTCAACGTATTACTGTTACCCCGACCGATACCCTCGCCCCAGACCGAGACCGCAAGACCGTCGTGGCCGAAGTCGTCGGCAACAATGGGTGATCGCATGTCGGCGGAAGCCGGGAAGAGTGCGCGCTTCGCATGAAGCTTCGCGCAGAGGGGCATCTATTGAGATTTGACCAAATCGGTTATTGGTCCGAAATAAAGCTGGAAATTATAAAAGAATATGCTGCGGCGTACTCCAGAATCCTCAGTGCCAGCAGACAGCCATCGCTTTACCATATCTATATCGATGCCTTCGCTGGCGCGGGCATCCATGTTTCAAAGCAGACGGGGGAGCCGGTGCCGGGGAGTCCTCTTAATGCTCTGTCTGTCCAGCCTCCTTTCAGGGAATACCATTTCATTGATCTGGACGGTGGAAAGGTCGCGTTTCTGAAGGCGGCCGTAGGGGACCGGAAGGACGTGCACTTTTACGAGGGGGACTGCAATGTAAAGCTCCTTGAAGAAGTTTACCCGAAAGCAAAATACTCTGATTATCGCCGTGCATTATGCCTCCTAGACCCATATGGCTTGCACCTGAAGTGGCCTGTGATTGAAACGGCAGCACGCATGAAGAGCGTTGAGATCTTCCTGAACTTTCCCGTCGCAGACATGAACAGGAACGTCTTTTGGCGTAACCCCCAAGGGGTCGATGAGACCGATATCCAGAGGATGAACGAATTCTGGGGTGATGATTCCTGGAAGATCGTCGCTTACGCGACCGTTCCCACACTTTTCGGTGCGTCTGACGAAAAAGCTGGTGTTGAAGAGGTCGCTAAAGCGTTCGAGCGGAGATTGCGCGAAGTAGCTGGTTTCGAGTACGTGGCGAATCCCATTCCAATGAGAAACACGAAGGGCGTTATCTTGTACTACCTGTTTTTCGCTTCGCAGAAGCCTGTGGCCAAGAAGATCGTCGATGCTATATTTGACAAGTACCGGGGCAGGGCGGGCTAGCGCATGGCGACGAATTCAGCAATTGAGTGGACAGAATCTACATGGAACCCGCTCACGGGCTGCACGAAGATCAGCCCGGGCTGCAAGCATTGCTATGCGGAGCGCATGGCCCTGCGGCTCCAGGCCATGGGTCAGCCGAATTACGCGAATGGCTTCGACCTGACTCTCCACGAGAACGCGCTCGAGCTGCCCCTGAAGTGGAAGAAGCCCCAGACCATCTTCGTCAACTCCATGAGCGATCTGTTCCACAAGGCTGTGCCTGTGGAATTCATCCTCCGAACTTTCGACGTCATGTGTCGGGCGGACTGGCATCGGTATCAAATCCTGACGAAGAGGTCCGACCGCCTGCTGGAGCTCTCTCCCGTGCTGCCTTGGAAGCCGCACATCTGGATGGGCGTGAGCGTCGAAAATCAGAGCTACACATTCCGCATTGACCATCTTCGCCAGACCGGGGCCATGGTCAAATTCCTGTCGCTCGAACCCCTGCTAGGGCCGCTGCCTGCGCTGAATCTCGAAGGTATCGATTGGATGATCGTGGGGGGAGAATCCGGGCCCGGCGCACGCCGAATGGACCCGGCTTGGGTCTACGAAATCCGCGATCAATGCCAGCGGGCGAATGTGCCTTTCTTCTTCAAGCAGTGGGGCGGAACGAGAAAGAAGAAATCGGGACGAGAACTCGAAGGCCGAACGTGGGATGAAATGCCGGCACTGGCCTCGGCTGTCGCCCTCTGACGGGATCGCAAAATCACAGGCCAGCGATAGTCCGCGCCAGCAAGGGGATTCAAGTCTGCCAAGAACGCTTAGCCCTTTATTTGAATTGAAGATATCATGAGCGCCCGATTGCCCTTGTAGGAGGTGACCCCCATGATTGAGCGGGAAATGGAAGACCTGATCGCCCAATTCCCAAACGAATTCTTTCCGGATCGGGGCTTTGTCCTGAAAGGTCGCCAGCAATCTTTTGCTGGAATCGGCAGATTTGATCTCCTATTTGTCGATTCTTATGGAAGCAAAGTCCTGATGGAGTTGAAGGCTGGGGTTGCCAAATACGAGAACGCCTCACAGCTGGCCAAGTACAAAGAAGCGCTTGAAACGAAGGGTGAGGCAAACATTCTGATGTGGCTTGTTGCCCCTCAGATTCCGAATCCAGTTCGGGAGTTTCTTGACCGAATTGGAATCGAATACTCGGAAATCCACGAGGTTCAGTTCAAGAGAGTTGCCGAGAGGCACGGGATTCCATTTCAGGCGAGGGTCCCGGAGACAGCTTCAGTTGTTTTACAGACACATCAATCGGCGCCGAGTTTGCGCCCCGGCATCCTTACAGTTGCCGGTGAGTATCAGCTCCGGGAGAATCTCGATAAGGATAAGCTTGAATCGTTGATCCGGTCATTTGAATCAGCGGCGAAACGCCGCATTGATGTGAGCCTAGCACTGAAACTGAGGAAGGAAGTCCTGGAGAGGAACCTGCCTTCATTGAGTCTGGGCACGGTAAAGCAATTGGCAAAATGGTGCAAGACAAGTAACCCCGTGTACCGGGACGGTATGGAAGTCGCCAGGAAGATAAGCGAAGTCCTATTCGGGCGAGTTCTCGACCGCGACCGTCTTGGGGTCTGAGCAGGTATCGCAGAGCTGTTCTGTAACTCTGCGGCCTTTCTTTTGTGACCGTGTGCTGTCGCAGAGCTTCAGCTCTGTGCGCCAACGTTTGTCACCCTGGGTGGAACGAAGGGTCACCACAGTTCCGTTCTGAAATACCCAGATTCTTCGCTGCGCTCAGAATGACAGCACCGGGCGGGGCGAGCCCCCCGCCCCTACGACGCGATGGGCACGGGGGCGATCCACACCGATTCCGAATCGAAGATTACAGATTCCGGATTAGCAGAGACCCGTCAACAAACAGCTAATACTGAAATTTCGTGCCGAGGTGGGATTCGACTTCCTCGGTGGGGATCATCTCGATGGCGTCCCACGGGCAGCCATCGAGGAATGACCCGTCGGGGCCTTTGCTGGTACACTTCTTACAGCCAATGCAGAGTTGAGGGTCGACTTCGATGCGGCCGAAGGGGGGATGGTCCTCGTCGGGGACCCAGTACATGCAGGCGGCGACGGGGCAGTAGGGGACGCAGGCCGGCGAGCTGGCACAACCCGTGCAGCATTCCGTGATCACCGCGAGTTCCTTGGGTTTCTTCTTGCGCGGAGTGTCAATGCCCACGGACTTTGGCTCGCTCTTAACCACTTCTCCAACGGGGATGTAGAACTGCGGCAACTGTTTTCTCCTTTAGGAAGCCCTGGTTGATATTTTCCCAGAGGCGGATTGTTTAAGTCAACAGATTTGCTGGCGGCAGACAACGACTGAAACCATAGCAAGAAGCGAGGCAGTATGGTGGCGTGGACGCTGGTTTTTCACTTAAGCGGGTTGGTTTTTTGGCTGGGAAGCTTGCTGGTTGTCACGCGCGTACTGGCAGTACACACCGAAGAATCCTCTCCCGAAGCCCGCGCTGCTCTCGGACGCCTGGAGATGAGACTCCTCCAGGGCCTGGCGCATCCCGGAGCTGCGCTGATGGTGATCACGGGCACTATCCTGGTCGCCCACAACCCGGACTTCCTGCGCGCGCGTTGGTTACACGCCAAGCTGCTCCTTGCGGTGGTTTTGATTCTGCTGGACCTCAGGGTATATTTCCGCACCAAAGCATTTCAGGGGGGCCAGATCGAATTGCGACGCGGGGAATGTGTGGCTCTGCACGGCGTCATTGCCTTAGTATTCTTCGGCATCCTGATTCTCGTCCTGACCAAGCCATTTGGACTACCGACCCGGAGGGCTTTTTCTTGCCCTGTTACACCCGCAAGTGCCGCGGCGGTCTTTTCGACCGGGCTTTTGTCGGGGATGGCGCACTGGCGTGGCTCGGTGACGGATTGAAATTCACACCAATCGGCTGTGCCTAATGAGCAAAAACTAGAATCGAAATCAGAGGAGGAACCATTGGCAAAGATCACGGTGAATAAGCATGGCCCCTTGCGCATTGAGGGGGAATTCAGTATCTATGATGTGGAAGGGAAGGCCTTCGGCTTGGCTGGCCGCACCATGATCAGCCTCTGCCGTTGCGGGGCCTCGGAGAACAAGCCCTTCTGCGATGGCAGCCACAAGAAGGTCAATTTCCAATCCGAGGTCAAGGCGCGGGAACTTCCTCCGCTGTCGCCCAAGCCGCCCACTGCCTAGGCGAGGCCCTTCTTCGCTTTGCGAGTGGCATTAACCGTCCCGAAGCCCTGCGGCCAGGTCTGGAACTTCTTGGCGATTCGTCCGCGCTTCTGCGTCTCACCTCGGTGAGGGGGGGTTGCGGTTCCAGCCCGGGGAGGTGGTATGAAAAGAATCGGATGGCTTTGGATCTTTATCGTGCTGGTGTCGGCGGCGGCCTGCGCGCAGGGGTCGCCATACCCGAACGCGCAACTCTTGATCGAGACGCAGGAGTTGGCGCGAAGCCTCTCGAACTCCGAAGTGCGCCTCATCGATACGCGGCCTCCGGAAGAGTATCGCCAGGGGCACATAGTCGGCGCGGTCAACCTCCCGGCGCTTGCTACCGACGATCTGGAAGCCAACCGCCAGGGGTTTCCGCTGCCTGCGAGCTGGGCGCAGCGGCTTTTTCGCCTCGCCGGCATCAACACGAGCTCCCGTGTGGTGCTCTACGACGATCAGGGCAGCCGGTTCGCTGCCCGGGTGTTCTACGTCCTGGAGTTTTTCGGCCACACGCGCGTCCAGGTGATGAACGGTGGCTTCAAGAAGTGGCACAGCGAGGGCCGGCCTACCACTACCGATTCGCCCAGCGTTGCGCCCGGAGACTTCACGCCGGCGCCCAGTGCCGCGGTCATCGCGACTTCCCAGTGGGTTAATACGCACCTGACGGATCCCGCCGTAAGAATAGTGGATGCTCGCTCTCCGGCGGAATTTACAGGAGAGAAGCTCTTAGGCCCGCGGGGTGGCCACATCCCGGGCGCGGTGAACATTGAATGGACCCGCGTGATTGAACAGGGCGAAATCAAGACCTTCCTGGATGCTACCCAGCTTGAAAGAATCTTCGCGGAGGCTCGGGTGAACCGCGACCGGCAGGTGATCACTTACTGCCAGATGGGTATGCGCGCGGCGGAAATCTATTTCGCTTTGCGGCTATTGGGATACGGAAAAGTTCGGGTCTACGATGGTTCCTGGGAAGATTGGAGCGCCAACGCGGACCTGCCCGTTGAGAAATAGTGAACGAGGCCGATGACAAGTCTATTGGCTGGCGGTAAACGGAGAAGACATCTGGCCCAACTTCGTCACCAAAAGGGTCAAACGATACGTAAGCGCTTTAGAATCAGTTTACGCGATGGCCGTGTCTACACTACATTATCGATCCACGGTGAACTGTGGCTGCTGGCGCTAGTCGGGCTGGCGGCTCTCCTGGCGGTTTGGCGGCTACGGGCGTTGAAGCCTGCCCCGACGCTAGTGCTGGCAGGGATGCTGCTAATCGTGCTGGTGTGGGCGGCGTGCGGCGGCGGAGGAGGGTTCGTCTCGACGAATGCCCCGGCGGGAACGCCTTCGGGCAGCTACTCGCTGAAGGTCACGGGAACCTATACCAGCGCCTCAGCGGGAACGACCTTGGGCCACGACACCACGCTCACGCTGAAGGTGAATTAGCGGCAAGAGAAATCGCGATCCTTGGCCATGCTTTGATAGTGATCGCGTTAAGGGGTTAGTGTTGGAGGTGGATCGGCGAGGCGAGTCTTGAGGGCCCCGCCAGCCGCCCGACAGGAGTTAAGACCTCTGGCTTTTCCAGATGAGAGAGTGAGAATTCGTGGAAATTTGGGGAGCGAATTGGCTTGGGTGGTAATAAAGAAGCTCTAATTTTTCCCGGATGTTTGCCCTTGACACCGGGAACGCCGTCAAGGAAAATGGCAGCAAAGTTTAGCCCGACAGGATTCGTGATGAGGTGACGTCGGCGTTCGGGGCGTCGGGACGCAGAACAATGAGAGAGGGAGGTTCCCAATGCGTGGCCGCGGAATCTTAGGGGTGCTAGTGTGTTCCATGATCTTGGGGGGCCTGAATGCGTACGCTGGAGACACGGGTCTAGGCCGGGAAATCCTGGGCTCGCTAACCACAGCCAGCGCTGGAGTTCGGGTTGATAATGTCGTGGCGATTCCCGGGGCAACGCTGATGGCCGGAGATGTCATCGCGACAGACGGCAAATCGACAGCCACGGTGCGTTTCCGTTCAGGGGCATCGGCGGCGCTGGCGATGAATACTGAAGTCGCTTTGACCCACGACCTCGCCGTCACGAGCTTGAACCTTCGTGGGGGCGCGATAGAGGTGCGGAGCGCCCCAGGGCAGACCACCCGCGTCGGGGCGAAGGGGACAGCGGTGATTGTGCAAGGAGAGCGCGGCTTGCCGGCTCTGTGCCGGATTGCTGCCGTAGGCTCTTCGCTGGCCATTTTCAACGACCGGGGCCGGGTGGAGATCCACGCATTGGGAGCGCCGATCGTCCTGCCGGTGGGGAAGTATGCTCAAGTGGAAGCGGGGAGGCCACAGGGTGGCGCCCAAACGGCCGGCAAGGTGAGCGCGGCCATTCCGGCGGAGGTCGTGCAGCGTCAAGGCACGGGCGCGGAACTCCCTCTCAAGTTGAGTGACGTTGTCTACTGGCAGGACGTGGTAAGGACGGAGCGGACAGGGCGAGTGCGCATTGAGCTTCTGGATGGTTCGTTTTTGAACGTGGGAGCCCGCTCCCAGATGCGGATCGTCAAGCATGACCCCAATACGCAACAGACTGAGGTTGAGATGACGCTGGGGAAGCTTCGCGGTGAAATCGTGAAGCTGACCAAGCCCGGGGCGAGCTTTCAAATCAAAACCCAAACCGCGGTGATCGGTGTGGTGGGGACGATCGTTATGATCATCGCGACGCCGAGGTTTACGCGCGTCATCTGCCTGGAAGGCATGGTGAGGGTCTCCAACATCAATGCGGCCATTACCGGGGTAACGACGTTGCGTGCCGGGCAAGTGACCACGGTGTTCCGCAACATGCCACCTACCGGAGGCGTTAACTTTTCTCCCAGTAACGTCCAGAATCAGGTGGCCCAGACCAACGCGCAGCCGGGCGGGGGCGCGGGTGCGGGAGGTGCAGGAGGTTTGGGAGGCACCGCCACCACAGTTACCAACGTCACCACCACCGCCACCGGGGCGACTTCCGCAGCCCTCACGAGCGTGGGAGTGGTGCGGATGGGGGACGCCACGAGCACCCTGAACGTGGCCAACGCCACGTTGACGAACGCGCAGGGCGAACTCACGAACGCCACAACCGCGGCCAACGAGGCTGCCGGGGCGGCAGCGAACGTTAACGCAGGCGTCCAGACGTTTATCCAGCAGGTTGCTTCGCCCAGCCAACCTGGTTGCGGGTGTGAATAAGGAGTTCTGGGCATGAAGCGTTGGGGCGATGCGAGAGGCCGTGCGCATCGCCCGGTGGGCGCGATGACCCTGCGATGACTTGATTTTCTGCAAATTCTTACCCACCCGAGGTGGGCGCGCTGACGCGAGGAAACCGCGATGCTAAAGCTGCCTCGTCCAGCGCGCTCGGAACCCCGCGCAATCGTGGCACCCAACGCAAGCCATGTTGAAGCCGCTCCGACAATTCGTTAACCGGCTGCTGCAATTTGCCCGGGGGCACCGCGGCGGGTTGGTTATCAGCGGTACGATCTGCTTGCTCAGCCTGGGTTTCTACATTCCCCTTTACCTCATCCCGCACGAAAAGCCCGTCCTTATGTTTCTCTACGAACTGGAACTGCGCACGCTGGACATGCGGTTCCGCTTTCGAGGCAGACGCCCGCCTGCCCCTAGGGTCGTGATCGTCGCCATCGATCAGAAGAGTCAGGACGTGTTGGGCCGTTGGCCTTTTCCGCGGAGTAACTTTGCCGAGATGGTGGATTTCCTGCGCGAGGCGCATGCCCGGGTTATCGCCTTCGACATTAACTTCCCCCAGCCCGATCAGAACTCCGCCCTCCAGGCGCTGCGGCGTGTCCGGGAAGAATACGAGGGGCTGGGCCCCACCAAGAGCGCGCCATTTTCTGCGCGCCTGAAAGAACTGGAGGGCGATGCCGATAACGACCAGAAGTTTGCCGCCGCGCTCTCCCGGTACGAGAATGCCATCTTGGGCTATTTCCTGATTGTTTCGAAGGAAGAAACTGCCAGCCAGAACAAGCAGCGGGTAAACGAATTCCTGAATTACCTGTCGTTCCAGGCTTATCCGCAAGTGATCCATCCTGAGTACGGGAAGTTGTTTGAGGGGTATCTCGTCGAGGGGGTTTCTCCAAACCTGCCGCAGTTTGCGGAGTACACCAAGAACTTTGGATTTTACAATGTCTTCCCTGACTCCGACGGCACCATCCGTCGCGTGCCGGTCATTATTCGTTTCCAGGGAAACTACTATCCTTCCCTGGACGTGGCGGCGGCCCTGGCTTACACCAACCGCCCCCTCGACCAGGTAGCTGTTTTCTTCAATCCCAACGGCCTGGAGCGCATTGATTTTGGTCCGGCCACCATTCCCACCGACCCTGCGGGCTCTGTCCAGATCGACTTTCACGGGGAGGCCAAGACGTTCCCCACGTATTCCATGGCCGATGTGGTCCAGCGCAAACTGGATCCGAGTGTGTTCCGGGACCGCCTGGTGCTGGTGGGCCCCACGGCCACGGGTATCGCCGACATGGCCGTCACGCCCTTTCAGCAGGCGGGCTTTCCCGGCGTGGAAGTCCACGCCAACTTTGTGGACAACCTCCTGGAAGGCAGTTTCATCCGTCGCGGCCCGCGCGAGTTCCTGGTGGACATTGGCTTCCTCCTGCTCTTCAGCCTGGCGGCGGGAGTGCTGCTGAGCGTCCTCCCCTCGCTGCGCGCGACGATCATCGTGGTGGCCACTCTGGCACTGTTCTTTGCCCTGGCCCAATACCTTTTCTCCGCCTACCGGGTCTGGATCGCCATGTTTCTCCCCACCACCACCCTGGCCGTCAACTACGCGGCGATTACCAGCTACCGATTCTTCTTTGAAGAGCGAGAAAAGCGCAAGATTCGGGGCGCGTTCCACCAGTACGTCCCCCCCGGCTTGATCAGTCAACTGCTGCAACGGCCCGAACTGCTGCGCCTGGGCGGTGATGAGAGGGATATCACCGCCATGTTCAGTGACATTCGCGGCTTCACCACGCTGTCAGAAGGATTGTCTCCCAGCGCCCTGGTCGATCTGCTGAACGAGTACCTTTCGGAAATGACGGACGTAATCTTCCGCCATTGGGGAACGTTGGATAAGTACATCGGGGATGCCATCATGGCATTCTGGGGAAGCCCCTATCCCCAGGAGGATCACCCCGAGCGTGCCTGCCGCGCGGCACTGGAGATGCTGCAATCGCTCAAGAAACTCCAGGCGCGCTGGGACACGGAGGGAAGGCCGCGCATCGACATCGGAGTGGGCATCAACACCGGACCCATGCTGGTGGGCAACATGGGGTCCAGCAAACGATTCAACTACACCATCATGGGGGACAACGTCAACTTGGCCTCGCGCCTGGAAGGTCTGAACAAGCAATTCGCCACCCGCCTGATCGTCAGCGAGAGCACTTACCTGAGGGTGCGAGAAAAGATGGTGGCGCGAGAACTCGACCTGATCCGCGTGAAAGGCAAGCTGAAGCCGGTGACGATTTACGAACTCCTGGGTGGCATCGAAGGATACGAAGGGTTCAAGGATCTTGTCGAACGTTTCCACGAGGGGCTGACCGCTTATCGCAGCGGGTGCTGGGAGACGGCCATCGAGTGTTTTCAAAATCTGGTGCGGGACTATCCCCAGGACGGACCCAGCGGGATCTTTGCCAAACGTTGCCGGGATCTGGTCGAGCAGCCTCCCGAGGGCGTCTGGGACGGCGTCTTCGTGATGAAGACCAAGTAGAGCGGTAGCGCGTTACTGGCTAAGAATCTCGCATTAGCGGGCAAGAGAAAAAGGTTCGGGGTTTCCTGGCTCACCTAATGCTCGTCACACCCCGGGGCTGCGTTGCCACGCTCAGCAGCGCTTATCCCTTCTGAATCTTCAACATAGCTCCCTCCTGAGACCCAACCTCGTACGATCTGCGTAGGGACTCTGTTACCTCTTGACAAGGACAAAATGGCCAGCTATCCTGGGAACGAAAATAAGGAACTCCATCCATCAATTTGGGGCGGTCGAATTCTGGGCTTCGGAAAGGGCTGTAGTGCGAAGGCACGTCTCACTTTGAGCCTGAAGGCGGGAGGAGCAAATTATGTCCCGGTTCTGGACATCCCTGGTAGCTGGGCTTCTTCTGTTTTGTTCGAGTTCATGTGGTGGTGGTGGGGGATTCGTTAATTCCAGCGCTGATCCCAATGTCAGCGTTTCCCTTTCTCCCGCCACAGCCTCTGTGGGGTATACGCAGAGCCAGCAATTCAACGCCAGGGTCACGGGTGCATCCGACCCAAGCGTGACTTGGTCGGTCAATAACATTCCTGGCGGAAACCCTACCGTCGGTACGATCAACAGTGGTGGTCTATATAGCGCTCCGGCCATGCGGCCCAGCTCGAAGACCCTGAGCGTTACCGCCACCAGCGTCGCGGACACCAGCAAGTTCGCCACCGCGACGGTCAAACTCACCTCCAGCGATATCTCGCCCACGTCCATCGTCCTCTTTTGCGAGGAGACCCATCAATTCACCACCACCTTGAGTGGTGGAGTGGCTTGGTCTGTCAACGGAGCAATCGGAGGTACTGCCGAGGCCGGAACGATCACCAGCAGCGGCCTCTACACGGCGCCTGAGAGTTTTGCTGATGGGACTACGGTAACGGTAAGCGTCTCCAGCCTTTCTGATCCGACCCAAAGCGCTTCAGCAACCGTGACCTTGAGGACGGTTTTCCTTTCCCTGACCCCCAAGGACCCCACGGTGGGCTTGGGCCAGACCGAGGATTTTTTGGTCGCGATCATTGGCGACGTTCCTGACCCCACGCTGATTTTCTCAGTGAATGGGATCGACGGGGGTAATGCGACGGTTGGAACCATCAGCTCGAGCGGCCTTTATACGGCGCCCGCCTCGCCGCCCAGCGGCGATAAGGTTACCGTGGAAGTGCGGCTGGCCTTTCTGCCCCACGTGAAGTGTTCCACCGTCGTGAAGGTGAACAGCATCACGATTGGGGTTACGCCCACGACGGCGTCCGTGCGACTTGGCCAAAGCCAACAGATCACCGCAACCGTTACGGGTTCAAGTAACACCGGGGTCACCTGGTCGGTGAACGGGGCGAACGGCGGCAATGCGGCCGTCGGGACCATCGGTGCCACGGGCCTTTACACGGCTCCCGCCACGCTGCCCAGCCCGAACTCAGTGACCATCACGGCCACCAGCGTCGTTGATACCTCCAAGAGTTCCTCAGCGGCGGTCAGTCTGCTGAACCCGGTGCCCGTTGTGGGTTCGTTCTCGCCCGCCTCGATCAACATCGGCGCCTTCACTTTGACGGTGACGGGGAGCAACTTCGTCTCGGGGGCCCAGGTCATGTTTGGGGGGTCGGCGCTGCCCACCACTTTTGTGTCCTCGACCCAACTGACGGCCACGGGCACGGCGACGCTCGCGCTGGCAGGGACAGTCCACGTCACGGTGGTCAATCCAGACCCGGGCTCGGCCACTTCCAACATGGCGAATGTGCCGGTGCCGGGGGTAAATGTTGCTGTTTCGCCGACGCCCGTCAACTTGCGCGTGGGCCAAACGCAACAGTTCACCTCCAATCTAACGGGCGCGGTCAACGCCTCCGTCACCTGGGCGGTGAACGGGGTGAACGGGGGGAATTCGACCGTGGGGACAATCAGCGCCACGGGGCTCTACACGGCTCCCCCTGCGCTGCCCAGCCCGAATTCAGTAGCCATCACCGCCACCAGTGTGGTTGATACGTCCAAGAGTGCCTCGGCGGCAGTCGCCCTGCTGAACCCGGTCCCTGTCATTGCCTCGCTCTCACCCTCGCCCTCGCCCATCAACATTGGCGCCTTCAATTTGACGGTGGCGGGGAGCAACTTCGTCGCGGGGGCCCAGGCCATGTTCGGAGGGTCGGCGCTGGCCACGACCTTTGTCTCCTCGACCCAACTGACGGCCACGGGCACGGCGACTCTCGCCCAGGTGGGTACCGTCCACGTCACGGTGGTCAATCCCGATCCGGGCTCGGCCACCTCCAACGCCGCTGACATTTCGGTGCCCGGCGTAAGTGTGGAGATTTCGCCGACGCTTATCGACGTGCCTTTGGGCCCCACGCAACAATTCACCTCCAATCTGACGGGCGCGACTGACATGTCCGTCACCTAGTCGGTGCATGGGGTGAACGGGGGGAATTCGACCCTCGGGACCATCAGTGCCACAGGGCTTTATTCTCCCCCATCCGCGCTGCCCAGCCCGAACACCGTCACCGTTACGGCGGCCAGTGTGGTGGATCCATCCAAGTCGGCCTCCACCACCATCACCCTGGTCCCGTCGATTTCCGGTGCCGCCGTGAAAGGCCCCCTGATGAACGCCACGGTTACCGTTTATCTTGTGAACGCGGCGGACGGGAGCAACGGGGCCGTCCTGGGTTCCGGCACCACGGACAGCAATGGGAATTTCTTTATCGCGCTCAACTCGGTGCCGACCGGGCCCGTGCGCGTGGTCATCAGTGGCGGCACCTACATCAGCGAATTTGATGGGACTACCATCACCAGCACGAGCACGATCGCGGCGGTCATTGATGATGCGACAGGAAGTGTGACCGGACTCTCGGTTACCCCGATCACCGAACTGGTGAGTTCGCTGATCCTCCACAACCTGGTGGGGGGCGCGACCTCGTTCACGGACGCCCACGCCGCCGCCGAGGCCACCTTTGCCAGCTTCTTCGGCTTGTCGGGCGGGGCGATCCTGGAGCATATTTTCCCCAAGTTCGCGAAGAGTGACATCGCGAGTGATCCCGACGGCTTCAAGGTGGGCCTTGCCATCGGCTCGTTCGCGTTGGAGGGGCATAACCTCGTCCCTGCTTCTCCCGACGACTTCCTCGCGGCGGTCTCGCTGGATATTCAGGACGGGGTTTTTGACGGCAAGGGTCCCGACGGCAAGAATATCCCGCTGGGTGGCGGTTTCCTCTCCACGACAGCGGCCACCACCGATTTCTTGACTGCCCTGAACAACTATATTCTGATTGGCTTCGCTGTTACCAATGCGGGAATAACCCCCTCCGATGTGTCCGGAGATGTGGGATCGATTTCCGGAGGAGTTTCGTCCAGCAGCCTTACTCCCCCAGCCGTGGGTTTAACGCAGGGCAGTTCCGGCGCCATCAGCAGTCTGTCGTTTGGCGGAAAGCAGTATGTCTTTGTTGCCGCGCGGTCGAAGGGCGTGGTGGTAATTGACGTCACTGATCCGAGTCACCCAGTTTCCAAGTCCTGGCCCTTCCTCTATACCAACACCTTTGGCGACTATGACGTCGGGGGAGTCATCGCCGTTGTGGGCACGGCCACTCATCCGCAAGTGTTCGTCTTTGCCTACGGGCGCAAGCACGTGGCGCTGGTTAACGCCCAGGTCCTGGCAACCGGTACGCCTGGAACCGATGACGCCCTGTTGGTGGACTTTGAGACAGACTTGCCGCTGGCGGCGACGTCCCCGGTCTTCTTCAGCGGCGGCGATGCGTTCATTGCCGGTGGTATTCCCGACGCCGGCCGCAAGGGCGTTTGGCTGGCCACCGCCGATGGGTACTATTTCTTTGACCTCACAACGAATACGCTCGGCACGCTCTACCCGGTTGAAAGTGGCCAGTTCCTCGCCGAGAACATCGGTGGGGATATTTCGCACAACGTGCTCCTGGCCGGCAACTATCAAGGGGTCCAACTGATTGACTTGCTGAATGCCAAGTCCTATCAGATGGATTCAAGCTTCTTCACGAGTACCGTCGCGCCATCGCTGAACCCTTGGGGCGACTTCATTGATGCGGACTCCGTTGACAGCAATCTCCAGGTGAGCGTCTTCACCTCGGAGGACACTTACACGGCGGGTTTCGTAAACCTGGCGACGGTTGTCAAGACGGACTCCAGCGATCCGACCCTGCCGAACACTTTTGTACCCGCCAACCTCAACGGCTATGTGGGCATCGCCCTGGTCAGCAACTCCTACGGTGGCCCCTATGTATCTTTTTCTGGATCTGCGGTGGACAGCACAACCCACCTCGTGTTGTTCATGGCAGGGTACTCCACCAGTCTGGCGGTGGGCCAACTCCAGGATCCCGCCGCGGTCCCGCCCGACGGGACTTGGTCGGGTTTAACGGACTGGAGCTTCATGAACCTGACGACCTCGCCCGCTTTGTCAGGTTACTGTTATGCACGAGATCCCCACGCGGCGGGAGCGGTCTTCAACATTAGCGCCAGTAAGAGTTATGGCTACCTGCTAGATGGCTGTAACTTTAATGTGCTCCAGATCGATATGGGAGGCTTCCTGGCCCTTCCGCGAGTGGGCACGACCGGGGATCCGGCACATGAGCCGGCGGGTGATCCGGTGGCGGCAGGCGCGATCCTCGTCATCCCCCCGGATACGCCCGGCCCATGAGCAGGTACGCGCGCTTGGAGATGCCTACCAAGGGTAGACTCAGGAATTACACTGCCCCGGGGTTGGGACCAACCCTGGGGCTTTGCCTGTGGTAGCATCCCATGCGTCGAGGTCATGCCCGGAACGGAATGAATCACCGCTCCAGCAGCTTGTGATATCGCTCCAGCCAGTACGGTAACAGAAAGAACGCGCCATCATCCTCAGAGCGCCCGTCGTCTCCACCATCCAATTCAAATGGGTTGCCATTCCACTTCATCACGGCCCGTTCATTAGGAGGGATGGCCCCCTGCGATTCTCTTTCGCCAAAACGGCCACGAGCGCGGCGAAATTCCACGTCGGCCCGGTTCCGGGAGGATGTTTGTGACTTCCTTGTCAGGGAGGTAGCGCCTGCCCCAGAAGTAGAACCACCGATTCTGAAGCTCCGCGGCAATCTCGGCGGGGCCAGTGCCGTCAAGACTCGGCTCCTTGTTTCTCCGCGTTCGAGATGGAGTAGATCAAAGCTGACCCGAGGATGCCCGCCGCCGTGATGATCATCCAGGCCAGGTTGTAGCTGTGGGTTGTCTCGAAAATCTTTCCGGCAAGCATCGGCCCAAACCATTGCCCTAGCGAGTCCGCCATGATGATGAGCGCCAAAAGCTTCCCGAGCGCCGCGAGACCAAAGCACTCTGCCGTCACCAGTGGGATCAGCATGTAGTCCGCTCCCATGGCAAAGCCAAAGATCAGCGCGAATCCCCAGAGCGCGGCAGGCTGCCGGGCCAGGAACAAAAGCGGAATGGCGAGAGCCAGCGCCAGGTAGAACAACGCCATCACATTCTTCTTGCGATATCGGTCCGCGAAGTAGCCGACCACCACCCGGCCGGCGAGGCCTGCGAACAACAAGCCGCTCGACACCCGGGACGCCTGGCTGGTCGTGTATCCCTGATCTTTCAGGAAGAGGACGAATTGTTGGATCACCGTTCCGATGGCCCCGATAATCAGCGTGCTTCCCAGGAGGATCAGCCAGAAATTAGCGGTGCGGATGGCGGGCCCCAGTTCCACAGACGGCACGCTTACAGCGCGCTGAGCCGCTGGACCCTCGAGACGCCCATCCGGAGAAAGCCCCATCTCCCCAGGTGTGGAGCGCGTCACCCACTGGGCAACGGGGAACAGGACCACGAGGATGACGATGCCGATGATCTCAAAGGCCCGCCGCCAGCCGAAATGTTCGATGAGGCGGGCGGCAAGAATGGGGGCGACCACTCCACCCAGGCCCAGTCCCAGGTAGGCGTAGCCCATGGCGCGCCCACGCTTCGCCCGGAACCAATTGGAAACCAGAACCTGGTTGGGGACCGGTCCGGTCAGGACGTAGCCCACCACTTCCGCGATGCAAAGCGCATAGTACTGCCACAGGCTGGTCATCCAGCCCATCAGGATCAGCGGCAGGCCAACCAGCACAATGCCGAAGCGAATCACCCGGCGCGCGCCGATACGGTCGATCAACGCGCCCAGAAATCCGAAGAACGGCGCCACCAGCAGAAACCCCAGAAACATTCCGCGGATAACCTGATCCCGCTTGAAGCCCAAGGTTTCGACCAGCGAGGGATAAAAAACCGGCAAGCCGTAGAAGACAATTCCCACGGCAAAAAAAAGATTGAGGAAGGTGGCCAGGACAATCCACCAGCCGTAGAAGACGCCATTTACTTTTGCGTCCGCCATGTCAGAAGTCGTTATCGGAGATTCGAGGTTCAGAGCTCGAAGTTCGTCCTTTCGCCGAGTTTCGAGTTTCGTTTCATCCAAATTCCGGCCCGAGAATCGCGCAGAGAAGTTCCGGTCGGCCGGGATGCGCATTGGCTCCTCGGAACATCCGCGTCAAGGGTCGGGAGTATTCAAAGCCCCGCGAGACCAGCAACGCCTGCGCGAAAGGATTCAATTTCACGCAATCCACAAATACAGTCTCGCGCCTGGAGCGACGCAGGAATTCCTCAAGCGCTTCGCGCGCGGCGGCTTCGTCCTGTGCCATCCACGGACCAAGATGATCGGCGCGCGATCCCCGGCGACCGAACGCATATCCCGCCACTTCTCCCTGCTCTCTCTTTACCAGGGTGAAATCCGGAGCTGCACTGGCAAGCGATTGCAGCAGATCACTCCGATCGGCGCCAAACACCTTGCGGTCCCGCTCGAGGATGTCCTTCAGGTCAGGGTGCGCGGTTGGCGGCGAGGTCCCTGTGTTCGCAGGGCGCTTGAGCATCCAGCGCTCAATCTCATACTCACTTACGAAGCCCAGCTTTTCGTAAATCGGCTTGCCCTGGGGCGTGGCATCGAGTTTCATGGTGGGGACGCGGCAGGCGTCAAGGTGCTCGATGGTTCTCTCCAGGAGTTGAGTGCCAATCCCTCGCCCGCGCTGCTCGGGGTCGACGAGGACCATGCCAATCCAGGCAAAGCGGCCCTCATACACGATCGTCGTCGCCGTTCCGCAGACGCGGCCGTCCCATTCCGCCACAAAGCAGCCGTCCGGGCTGGCGCGCAGAAACCGCTCCCAATCTGCGGCCGTCTGGTTCCAACCGGCAATATCCTTCAGCCTCATTCCAGCGGGAATGTCGGCCAGGGTCATGACCCGGAGCTTAATAGTTGTCGCCATCACTGAGTCATTCAGCCGTCAGGGCATTGAACCATTGACCGCCTCGCTCATCATGCGGCTGTGTCGTTATCCCTTGCTGTCGTTCAAACAATGGTTCAATGACTCAATCTCTCAATCTCTCAATGAGTTCATTCCAGTTCTCCCGGCACCATGCCGCCATGTCACGCACATTCATTTCCTTGTTCCAGCCACAGCGCTCACGGAGAGCCAGGAGCCAAACGACAAAGCCCTGCTCAGGGTGAAAAATCAAGTGGTGCAAGACCTTCTCTGTTTTGCTCGCCGTTCTCATTTCGAACTCACCGTCGGGCAACTGGAAAAGCGTATGCATCTGAAATGTCGAAGCGCCCCGCAAGAGGTACTCGACGGCAATCCGGCCGCAGTGGATGTCGCCCGAGGCGCTGAGGGGAAACGCGGGAAGAGCCTGCGGCGTGCCCGCCCGGGAGTGCAAGAACTTTTCCAGTACCGCCAGATTGCGGTCACTCAAGTCCGGGCCTCCGTAGGCCACTCCAACCTTGTCTTCGAACTTCTTCGAGGGATCGAAGAGGCGATTCGCGTAGATGAGGAAATCAGCGCGGCCGTCGCCCGGTGGCGCAGCGTGAACGGCCTCGAGCATCTGCAACTGGAAACTGTCTGCAAAGAGCGTGTTGAAGATCTTGAGTCCTACCGAAACCTTTCCCTTGGCAGCGCCGTGGATGAGGCCCGGAACCACCCGCAGCCACTCCAGGATTTTCGTCTGCTGCGCCGCCCGTTCGGAACCGGCGAGGGTTGGACTGAAGTCTTTTTCTAAAGGCATCAGGTCGTTGCCGTGGTGCTTGCTCCAGGTATCCACCAGCGCGCGAGTGGTGAATTCGTACTCCACCTCTTTCCAGAAATCCTCCTGGGGGGTGGGCAGATGATACTTGACTGAGGGCGCCACGAGCATGCCCGCGGCGTCTCCAACCGTCAAGGCCTGGTCAAAGAGTTCCCGATATGCCTCAAAGGTCCCGAACCAGCCGCGGCCTTTCCAGGTGACGGTCCAGCCTTCTTCCCCGCTGCGCGCGCGGATACGCTCAACCAGCATGCGCGTTTCGGGGATGGCCCATTCCTGCATGCTCTGTTCGCCCGAGGCGTCCTGGGCAATGACTGTCTTGAGGATGACAAAACCCAACCCGCCTTCCGCATCCTTTTCCACTTGGTGCCGCGCGAGCGAAAGCTGCCCCGAGGCTTTTCCGAAGGGGTTCTTCACACGCCGGCCACCGTAAGAACTGGTCAGGTCGATCCCGTAGGTCCTAAGGACGTAGGGTTCGAGCGGATGCGGAAGGCCCTCGCGGAATTTTTCAAAGTCCTCGGCCAGACGTTGCGAGTGCCGCGGGTCGGGGCGGGGTGCCCCGCGCAGCCGGACTCGTGGCGGGAGGAATTCCCACATGCGCGGTAAGATAGTAGGCTCGATGAATTCGTTCTTCAATTCACCGCAGCCTCTTTACCAGTGATCTCGGCCGGAAGCAATAAAACCAGAAACCAAGCGGAAAAATCGGAATACAGAAATGTCAGACGTGGACGGCCTAAATCAGAAAGGGACTCGCTGGGGAGCCTTCCGGGTTCGGCCAGAGTCTCTCAAGCTTTCCTCGACTAAGATCTCTTCTAATCAACGCATTGACTGACGGCCAGTTGCACAATTCCGCTCCCTTTACTTGCCCCCTGACATCCTAATGATTGGTTCAAGTCCGTCCAGCTTCTTGAACTTTTTTACCCCCTGCATGACGCTGCTGATGAGAGCATCCGGGTTGGTTACGCGGACACCAGCAACGATATCGGCTCCATAATGGAAAAGTACATCGTTCATCGGGGTGCTCGGGCCAAGGACGATGGAAGTAGCGTGCTTGCTCAGTTCAAGCAGGCGGAGCAACGTCTTGTTAATGAGCGCGGTGGCGGTAATGACTACGATGTCGGAGGCAGGTATCACCTCCTCGCACGCATAAGAAGGAAGCTCTCCAGCCTGGGGATCCGTCTCCAGAAAGTAAGCCTGCCTCGCAACTTGCGCAATCTGACCGTTGGATGGGAAGCGACCGACGACCGTGACCGTCTTCCCGGGTGCGATTCCAAGGACGTGCTCGAAGACGTTAGCAGGAGTGCCCGTTGGCGCAATGAGGGAGTTCAGCGCGGCTAGGCCGAGGCTCGATTCCAAGGGCTCCCAACTCCTCAGGCGCAATGCAAGCTCGAACGCGCTCTCTTTTGCCAGGCTGCCCGATGACCTAAGCTCGACCTTGTGGTTGCTCTTATAGGTGTGAGCCATGCCCGTATGTCTGCTTTCCACTACGGTCCAGTGGAGGCCGACGCATACTCTTTTGACCTGGCAGTCGAGGTGAGCGACGCTTTCAAGCAGCTCATCAACAAGCCTCACCCGCGCTCCTCCAAGATTTCATAGTATGAACCGTGGGCGCAGGAAGGGCACAAGGGTCCCGCATCGCTGCAAACATCCCGGCCATCGAAGACTTTTTCCCCGCAGCGCGCACAATTCACCGTCCGCCGTGGCCGGCCAGGGAAGTCTTCCGGTTCCATGGGTACCCTTACCCTTTTCCAGGCAAGAAGCTCGGCATCGGGCACATCCAGGATGCGGCGGATCGTGTCCTTGCTGTATCCGGCGTCAAGCGCCACATGCCGAACATTTATGCGGTAAGCAACAGCGGTCTCGGTATTGAGGAAGGTAGCGGCCATCTTGCCGTAGTTTATGAGCTTGGCGCTTCGTCGCCCAATGCGCGTGCCGGTCACGATCTGAATGGCATCGGCAATGCACCGGTCATTCTCGATAAAAACTATCATCTGCCTGGGGTTGCTCGTACCAATGAGCTCCATGCCTTTGAGGGCCAACCTGACCCCCAACACCTGCCCCGTTCAAAGATGGCCGTGGTAAGCGATGCAGTGATCGAGAAGGTCGTCAAGAGTTGGAACGTTCACTGGAAGCCTGTACGGCGAACCTGGGCAACAGATCGCCCGTGGTTCTCTTCTCTTGATTGTGTCGCTTTAGCCTGCGTTCCCGGTAGAAAGAGACTGCCCTATAGACCGCATAGGCTGTAACCCCAGCAGCGCAAAGTGCAGTCAAGCGAGTAATAGATGTTTGAAGAGCTTCAAAATCAGCGGGACCACACATACATTACTCCTTCTGCTCGTGGGCGAGGGCCCTGGGAAAAAGTCTGGACACCGTCCACGCGATATACCCTGGGACGAGCCCGCCAACAAGGCACACGCCCAGCAAGAGCGGAATATCCTTCCACTTTACCCAACCCGCGGTGCGAGGGAAAATAGCCAGCCAATAAAAGACCAGCAGGACAACATTGGCCACAGCGCCAGCTAACAGGCATCGCCATGGCTGGTTGAAGGCGCGGGCAAGCGCCATAACCGACTCGACAGCCAGACCGAAAAGCGCGACCGCAGCAACAAACAATATACTGCCGAATGCCCCCTTGGGATTAGTGGGGATCCTAAAGAGCCACACAACCAGCGCGTAGGATAAGCCGAAGGTGAGTGCCGCAATCAGTGAACCCCCCTTACCCCGGCTTGAAAGGAACGAGGTGAGTGCTACAAGGGCCAGGAAGGGGCCGAAAATCAGGGCAATCCCTGCTCCCGGCCCAGGCAGGTGCAAGACCTCATGCATCAATGTGCTTATCGCACCCCTGGGAAAGGCAAACAAGAAGACTAGGGCTCCGCCACCTCCGATCGCCGCGCACAAAGCAGCTTCCTTTCGCCTGGTCATATTGAGATCCACGACGTGCCTCTCCACAAGAATGCGACGCACGTAATCTAACATGAACTCAAGGGGGTTTCAATTCGTGCCGACCGAAAGTGAATTGTTATGAGGCTCTTAGTTGGCGCAGATCGATGGGACCGGCGGGGCCACCGCGGCCTTTTTCCCGGGCTACGCGAGCGTGCCGAGCGCGCGGAGCGTCTTCCCCAGCTCCCCAAATTCGCTTTCCGGAAGCTCCGGTCCCCAAGGGTCGTGCGCCGACTCGCGAGCGAGCACGCCCAGGTGGACCAGCGCCCAGAGCATCCGGCGGATGTAGCCTTCCATGGGAGGAATGAAAGTGACCTGGGAAAGGCGGTCCACCTTCCCCGAGAGTTCCAGGAATTCCGCGGTGCGCCCCTTAAAGTAAGCTTCCATCATGTCACGCTGCAAACCGCAGCAGACCGCGCCCATGCCAATCAGCGCCGCCTGCGCGCCGCACATCAGGCTATAGCCCAGGAACCGGTCTTCGCCCGTGATCAGCAGTTTCTTGGGAAATTCGCGCGCGACGAGGCTGGCGACGTCTTGAAAGGTCATCACACTATCGAGTGTGGCGAGCTTGATCCCGGCGACCTCGGGCAACTCGAAAAGTCGGCGGAGAAGCGCTGGAGAATAGGAGATTCCGCCCGCCGCTTCATAAAGATAAAAGAGGATGAGCGGCGCCCCCAGCGAAGCCAGTTGCCGGTGGTAATCGTGGATCAGTTCCTGGTGATTGGCGACGTGATGAAACAACCTGGGTGGGTAAACCAAGAAAGCCTGGGCGCCATAGTCGAGCGCATCCCGCGCCATCTCGAGCGCCGAGTTCACATAAGCGGAGAAGTCCGCGAGATGCTTGGGAGAGCCTCCCACGCCCGCTACCACAACCTTGCCGCCGCCCAATCCCTTGACCCAGCTCCGCAAAACTTGCGCCCGCTGCTCGCGGCTCAGATGCAAGCCTCGCCCGGTGTGCGCCCACACCGCCACTCCCGCCACTGGCTGATGTGCCAGGTAAGCGACGTACTGCTCCTGAGCGGCTTCATCGATCTCCCCATCCGCCTTGAACGGCGCCGGCACAGCGGGAATCAGTCCGTTGAAAACCCGACGCTGGAATTCTTCAGTCGAGGGAGGACTCATGGCCGAAACTCCTCAAAGCCGATTCGAAAGCGCGCAACTTTTTCCGCGTCCACCTTGTATCCCATCGCGCATCCGTCCGGAAGATGGATAGAGCCTTCGGGGGTCACTTCGATGAGCGGCGCGATGATATCATCGACATACCATCGCGCAGAAGCTTCCACATCAGTTGGCAAGGTAAAATTCGGCAACGTGGCAAGGTGCAAGCCCTGGGCCGAGGCGATGCCGAGTTCGGGCATCGTCCCCAGCCAACACGGGATTCCCGCCGCCTGCGCCAGGTCGTGCGCCCGGCGAGCCGGCTGAAGCCCCCCCATCCGCTGGACTTTGATATTCAGGATGTGTCCGCTCCCCAGGCGGATGATCTCTCGCAGGGAATCAAGACTTTCCGCAGACTCGTCCAGGCAGATTGGTGTCCGCAGGCGGCGCTGGAGTTCTGCGTGCTCCTCCAGGGCCTCGGGGGCCAGCGGTTGCTCGATCATCATCAGGTCGAATCGGTCCAGCTCTTCGAACACGGGACGATCTTCCAGACGATATGCAGCGTTGGCGTCCACCATCAGCGGGATGTCGCCGAAGCGCTTGCGGATCGCCCGGACCAACTCCACATCCGCGCCAGGAGTTATTTTGATCTTGATGCGACGGTAGCCCTCGCGCAGGAACTGCGCAACATGATCCAGCAACTCGGGAATTGTGGGCATGAGCCCGATCGCAGCGCCGGAAGCAATGGGACGGTTCCTGCCTCCTAGCATCGTCCAGAGCGGCTGGCAGTTTTCCCTTGCGTGGAGGTCCCAGATCGCTCCCTCCAACCCGGCTTTGGCGAATGGCTCACCGGGAAATTCCGCCAGCCGCTCGAAGCAGCGCCTTGGGTCAAGCTCCGGGTGTTCAAGAAAACTCCGGACTAGCTGCATCCGAAGAAGCTCCCACGTGCTCTCGGGCGTCTCCTGCGAATAGAACGAGCCTGCCATGGGCGAGGCCTCGCCCCAACCAATCTTTCCGTTTGCTTCAACCTCAATCAGGATCGCATCCTTGATCGAGACTTCCCCGCCGGAGATCCGAAAAGGCTCGTGGAGGGGGACTTGGACCCAGTGCAGTCGGATGGCAGATAGACGCATACAACCCAGAGTCTAACCGATTCGCGGTTTTGGAAAAAAGAAAATAGGAGAAATGAGCTGAAACATAAAGAAGGGCGCGGCGCCCTCGCGGCTTAGCTCGCGCTGGGGAGCAGGCCCAAGATGTCGAGGCAACTCAGTGCGTGGCCATCCACGCGCGCAACACTTCTGCGACGCTCCAGGCCTGCGCAATGCCTCCGCGCGGCGCAAAGGGCGGGTCACCATCGAAGATCTCGCTCGCCGTCCCCAGGCCGTGTGTCCGCACATGGTGCGCGAAAGGCTCGAGGAACGAGGCGGCGAGAGCGGGATGGTTGTAGACCCGCAGGTGCGCCAGCGCGAACGGTCCTAGCAGCCAGCCCCAGGCGGTTCCCTGGTGGTAGGCGCGGTCGCGCTGGCTCTGGTCTCCGCCGTAGTGGCCCTGATAATCGGGATGATCGGCGGCGAGAGTGCGGAGGCCGTGAGAGGCGAGCAGTTGGCGCGCGCACGCCTCCACGACCGCGCGCTGGCGCTCGGGCTCGAGTGGGCTTTCGGGCAGGGAGACGGCGAAGATCTGGTTCGGCCGCAAGGATGCGTCGTTCCCAGTGGGCCCATCAAGGACATCGAAGCAGTAGCCCGTCGCCTCATTCCAGAAGCGCCCGAAGCCTCGGCGGGCGCGCCGCGCCATCGCCTCGTAATCCCCGGCCAACTTCTTAAGCTCGCGAGCGAACCCTGCCATCGCGGCCAGCGCGTTGTACCAAAGCGCGCTCACCTCGACGGGCTTTCCGATGCGAGGTGTGATCGCACGGCCGCCGACCGCGGCATCCATCCAGGTGAGCTGTGTGCCTGCCTCCCCCGCGTAAAGCAGGCCGTCCTCTGCGTCCACATGGATGCTGTAGCGCGTCCCGGCGATATGCCAATCCACGATATCCGCCAAAACCGGAAACAGCCTGCGGAGCACTTTGACGTCCTGTGTCGCGGCGTAATACTGGCGCACAGCCTGGAAGAACCACAGCGCTGCGTCCACGGAGTTGTAACGCGGCGTCGTGCCGCTCTCAGGGAAGCGATTCGGGAGCATCCCCTGGTCCACGAACTTCGCGTAGGTGGCGAGGATCCTTCGCGCGATTTTCGGCCGCCCTGTCGAGAGTGTGAGGCCCGGCAGCGCCACCATGGTGTCACGCCCCCAATCGCCGAACCAGTGATAGCCGGCAATCACCGAACAACCCCGAGAGTCGTCCGGCAGCGCGCGTTCCACGATGAACTGGTCGGCGGCCAGCACCAGTTGCCGCACCCAGGCGGGCGCCTTTCGCGACACTTGAGGGAAGGCTCGTTCCCATTGATCGAGGAGTGCGCATTCGTAAGCGAGGCGCTCCCTCCACGCCGATTGGCCATCAAGATTGGGAGCGGGATCGGTGCTGGCGACCAGCGTCACCGATTCCCCCGGTTGTAATTCCGCGCTGAAGGCGCCGGCAAAGAGATGATCTTCGCGGTCATCAAGCCCGCGGCAGCCCTCGGTGGCCAGATCGAAGTCGCGGTACCATTCGAGCCGCGGCTCCGCGGTGGCGGAGCGGCTGAGCAAATAGAAGGGCGTCCTGCTCTCGGACGGCGCAACACCTAAGCCGTGCGCGACGCGTAGGATGTTCATCTCCCCGTTGTGAGCTTGGGTGGTCGAGTGAAAGTCGCGGTGATTGACCAATGCCTTGAGCGCCAACCTCAAGGGCTGCTGGCCGCGCACCAGATCGTACCGGACATAGGTGGTATTGGCCCCTGGCTGCATCCAAACCCGCTTTTCCAGCAGCGCGTCGGCGATTGCGAACGTCCAAACCGGAGTTGTGCCCTCGAGACGAAAGCGTTCGATATGCCGGTAGCCGTGAGGATCAATCGCGCCGCCTCGCCAGCGATTCGTAAACAGCGGATATGCCTGCCCGTCATACTCGGCGATTTCATCGAGCTTGGCCACCACCAGCGTGCGGCCGAGAGGCGGCTTCAGTGCCGCCACCAGCAGTCCGTGGTACCGTCGCGTCAACAGCCCCGCGACCGTGCCGGAAGCGAAGCCGCCCATCCCGTTTGTGACCAGCCATTCGCGCTGTTCCGCTGCGTTGAGGTCACTCGAGATATCATGGCCAAAATCGATGGTTCGTGGAAGCAGGCCGGTGAGCGGCGATTCTCGCAGTCCTTTCGGGCTCGATGGTTTCTCGGACATTGCACAGCTTCTTCCGCGCCTATTGTATGCTCAGTCGCGCCTTGGCGCAGCGTGCGCAGCGATTGAGCGCGAGGGCGATTTGTCTGCTGCTGCATCCCCATGTAAACCATTCGTTTCCCCCAGGGCGATCGTGAGGGGCTGACAGGTCATTCGTACGCCTTGTCTCGGAAGCGCAAGCTCCGTCCAGCGATTCGCGCCCTCACCCCCAATCGCAAGATGGCAGCAACGACTGACTGCTGACTTGCGCTCGGTTTTCCCATTGACGGCGGGCGCGGCGGATGTTACAAGCCAAAGAGGGCGGGATGCGAAGTCACTGAGTTTGGGAGAGTGTCCCGCAAGGAGGCGCCTTATGGACCGACGAGACTTCCTCAGGAAGGGAACGGCGGCCGCGGGGTTGGCGGCCGCCTCACAAAAGATACTCCAGCCATCGGCGAAGGCAGGAGAAGCAGGTAACCAACGGTCACCGATCCCCAGGCGCCGGTTGGGTAAGACTGGCGTCGAGCTGTCTATCATCGCCTTGGGCGGCATCGTGGTTACGGACACCGAGCAGCCTTTTGCCAACAACATCGTCGCCGAAGCCTTCGACCGGGGCATCAATTATTTTGACGTGGCGCCCACCTACGGTAACGCCCAGGAACGCCTGGGACTTGCTCTTGAGCCCTACCGCAAGCGTTCGTTCCTTGCCTGCAAGACGACCGAGCGGACCAAGGAGGGCTCGGCGAAGGAACTCGAGCAGTCGCTCAAGCTGCTGCGCACGGACCACGTGGACCTTTACCAGTTCCATGCGTTGACCAGGATGGAAGAGCTTGAAAAGGTCATGGGGCCCAACGGGGCGATGGAGACTTTCCAGGGCGCCAGGAAAGCGGGCAAAGTCCGCTTTATCGGTTTCTCGGCGCACTCGGTGGAAACGGCCCTCGCCGCCCTCGATCGCTTCGACTTCGATACGATTCTCTTTCCCATCAACTTCGTTCTCTTCTCCCAGGCTGATTTCGGACCGCAGGTGCTCGAGAAGGCAAGGCAGAAGGGAATGGGAATCCTGGCGCTCAAGGCTATGGCCAAGACCACCTGGCCTGCCTCCATGAAGGAGAGCGACCGCCCGAATCCCAAGTGTTGGTACCAGCCGGCGGCTCTTCCCGACGAGGCGGCTCTGGGGCTGCGCTGGACCCTGTCGCGGCCCATCACCGCGGCGGTGCCTCCCGGCGACGAAAAATATTTCCGCCTGGCCATGGATGTGGCCCAGCGATTTGAACCTCTGAAGCCGGAGGAGGAGAAGACGCTGATGGCTCGGGCCACTGGCGTCGAGCCGATCTTCCGCCTGGGCAACGCGTAGCCAAGCGCGGTAATAGCTGGCCCAACGCTCTTGCCAGGGCTGTTCCGAGGGAGCATGTCGTCCGGTGATCGAACGGGTGGTTCTAGCGGTTCGGCATAGTAGCGAAGCCCTTGCCCCGAAGGAGGCGTGTGTCTGCCGTGACCAGCGTCAGGTCGAACACGCGGGCCGTAGCAGCCAGGAATTGGTCCACAGGGTCGCGGTGAGGAAGCCGGACGCCGTTCGTCTGGAGCGCGACCTCCAGAGTAAGCGGCGCTTCCTTGACGGGAACTTTTTTCAAAGCCTCCGTTGCCCACTCGCCCGCCGCAGTACTCAGTGTTATCCGACCCTTTTCGGCCAAGACCAGCAGCTCCCAAACACTTAACGGGGACAGCCACAGCTCGTTGTCCGTGTTCTCCAGGGCTCCGACAACCCGCCGCGTCAGGCGTGCAGGTTCAAGCAAGCTCCAGAGCCAGATGTGAGTGTCGAGTAGAAGGTTCATCGGCGAAGCGCCTCCCAGTCGCCCTCGTCACTGGCAGGGGCAACGATGTCGCCGGTGATTCGCCCGCTTTGGGCCAAGGCGCCCAGCCATCGTTTCGGCGGCGCCGCGGGCGGCGGGGGAGCAACCTCGGCAACCGGCTCGCCGAACTTGGTGACGAGGATCGCCTTGCGAGTCCGCCGCACTCGCTCAAGCACGGCAAGGCAAGTTGCCTTGAATTTGGAAATCGCAATTTCCTCCATGATTGCCAAACATACCATGGTCAAAGACTATAGTCAATTGCCGCCGAGCTGTCGCCCTGGCCAAGCCCCAAATGGCCGAAGTACCCATAGCCCCCGCGGCCTGATCCGTCCGATAATCTGCCGGCTGAACCCCACAGGCGGGACGAACCAGGGGACGGTTTGGTGGCCCCACATGGAAAGGGCTATGCCTTGAACCGTACAGCCTTCTATCGCGCACTGAAAGGAGAGTTCGGGAAATATGCGTCTGACCTGCGAAATCCAGAAAACGCCGACCTTCGGCAGCGGTTTGTCAAGAAGATGAACGACATCGTGAAAAAATGCTGAGTGACAGAGGAGAGACATCCATGGACTCTTTTATGACCAGGCTGCGCAGCCGTGACTGGTTTGAAAAGGACGACCGCTGGGGGCTGGCGCACCGAGCCTGGCTGCGCGCCGAAGGCTTTAGCGAGCGGGTGTTCGAGGGCAAGCCCGTCATCGGCGTCTGCAATTCCTGGAGCGAGCTGAACAACTGCAACGCCCACTTGCGCCAGGTTGCGGAAGCGGTGAAGCGGGGAGTTTGGGAGGCGGGCGGGTTTCCACTCGAATTCTGCACAATTTCGCTGGGCGAAATGCTGATGAAGCCCACTACCATGCTCTATCGCAACCTGATGGCGATGGACGTGGAGGAATGCATCCGGGCATACCCCCTCGATGCTGTCGTCCTGCTCTGTGGTTGTGACAAGACCACGCCCGCGCAACTGATGGGCGCGGCCAGCGCCGATGTCCCGGCCATCATGGTCCCGGGCGGTCCCATGTTGCGCGGCATGTGGCGAGGTCAGCCGCTTGGTTCCGGCACGGACGTGCGCCGGCTCTGGGAAGAAGTCCGCGCCGGCCGCCTCAGCGAAGAGGAATGGTGCGAGGTGGAGAGTTGTGTGTCGCGGAGCGCCGGCCATTGCACGGTCATGGGAACCGCCTCCACGATGGCTTGCCTGGCGGAGGCGCTGGGCATGACGCTTCCCGGCTGCGCAGACATCCCGGCGGCCGATTCGCGCCGCCTGGCGATGGCCGAGCAGAGCGGACGCCGCATTGTGGAGATGGCCAAGGAAGACCTGCGACCCTCTCGCATCCTGACCCAGGACGCCCTGGAGAACGCCATCGCCGTCCTGATGGCCCTGGGCGGCTCGACGAATGCCATCGTTCATCTCGTGGCCATTGCGGGCCGGCTGGGGTTCAACCTGCCGCTCGCCAAGTTTGACGCCCTCTCGCGCGCCACACCCGTCATCGCCAACACCAAGCCCTCGGGGAAATTCCTGATGGAGGATTTTTTCTATGCCGGCGGCCTGCCGGTGGTGATGAAGGAAATCAGCTCGCTGCTCCACCTGCAATCCCTGACGGTGACGGGCCGGCCTCTGGTTGAGAACATTGCCAGCGCTGCCTGCTTCAATCGTGAGGTCATCTTGCCACTCGACAGGCCGCTCTATCCGGAAGGCGGCATCGTGATCTTGCAGGGCAACCTGGCCCCACGCGGCGCGGTGATCAAGCAATCCGCCGCCTCGCCCCACCTGCTCAAGCACAAGGGCCGCAGCGTGGTTTTTGACAACAACCAAGATCTCCTCGCTCGCCTGGATGATCCAAACTTGGACGTTGATGAGAGCAGTGTGCTCATCTTGAAGAACGCCGGCCCGATCGGCGCGCCCGGAATGCCAGAGTGGGGCCATCTGCCCATCCCCGGCAAACTCCTCAAGGCGGGAGTGCAGGACATGGTGCGTTTGAGCGACGCGCGCATCAGCGGCACCAGCTTCGGGACCATCCTGGTCCACATCTCTCCCGAATCGGCCGTGGGTGGGCCTCTGGCAATTGTCCGGAATGGAGATTGGATTGAGCTGGATGTTCCCGGGCGAAGCTTGGAGTTACTCATCCCGGACGAGGAAATCCGCAAACGCCTCGCTGCCTGGAAGCCGCCCGAGCCGCACTATCAGCGGGGTTATGGCAGGATGTACCTGGACCACATCCTTCAGGCCGACGAGGGCTGCGACTTCGACTTCCTCCGCGGCCGGGAGAGCGAAGGGGCGCGGACGCCCCTGAGCCGGTTCCGCAATCCGGCTTTGTAATGCGGGTTCATCTGGGATTCACTTCTCCGAGACCCGGCACATCGTCACCGTGTAGTGTTTCCCGTTCTTGGTGAACTCAAACCAAATCTTGTAGTCCTTATCCACCTTGCCGGGACCCCACGCGGCATACGAGCCGGAAAGATAAACCTTCCCGTCGCGGTACTCGTACGTTCCTGATTCTCTGCCCCACTGGTAGCTGCTGTCTTTTCGAAGTTCCAACCGGGGCATCAAGCGGCTCTGCCCGCCGCCGCCGTCCACGTTGAACGAGAGATTGGCGTAGGTGCCCACAACGCTCACGAGGCGGTCCTGGGCGCCCGCCGGGGCCAAGTTTCCAGCCGGCGCTGCGAGAAAGAGGAGAACAAATCCGCATGCAATGTAAATCTTCTGCATCGTGCTTCCTCCGCGGCCGGGACACCGAGAACGCTCCGACGCCCGTCAAGCGGTTCCGGAATCCCGCCCTGTAATAATGGCCGGCGCTCCGGCGCGAGTGAATTCAGCGGACCATCGAGAAACTGGCAGGGACGAGTAGCATATTCGTGATGTTGCGTACGATCTCGCCGCCTCGGCGAATGGACTCGTCCCGGAGGCGCTGCCAGTCCGGATTCTCTCGGAAAGCCGACCAGGCCTTTTCCCGATGAGCCTCACTCTCAAAGGGGATCAAGTAAGCCATGTTAGGTTTGTTGGGCCCGATGATGGTGTCGGCGTAGAGCAGCGGATGGATGCCGCTCTTGTGGAAGAGGTCGATCTCCCCTCCCGCAAAGCGCTCGTGCAAGTATTCAAGCTGACGGCGGGTAGGCGCTTCATAGATGCGCAGTTCGAAAACCTTGTGGGTCGGATCGCCGGGTGCGGCGGCTTTCAGCGGGGGTGAGAAGGGTGTGGCGCCCAGTAAGATGCTGTCCCCGCGATAGAAAGCCGGCTCGTCCTTTTCCAGCTCCGCAAAGCTGGCAGCCCAATCGGTATCGGCATGGAGACTTGCCCAGGCCGCTTCTTGTGCGGCGAAGCTGGGGTAGGTGAAGATTCCCAAAACCGACGGAATGTGTGGTCCGACGTCGACGGTGAAGAATCCCACCGGGCCGAAACGGTGCTTCTGGAACAGAGGCATGGCGTGCTTCTCAAGCCATTCCAGGCAGCGACGAACCTGTCCACCCATTTGCAGTCGCAGGGTCGCAAACTCAAACAAGGGAGCCGGTGACGCTTCTGCCCTTCCAGCCACCGTGGACGCTTGGCCGGCCAGAATTGCGGTTGACCCCAGGGCAAAGGCGGGCGTGTCTCTGAGTAAAAAAGAGCGGCGAGTTGTCATCGTTGTGCCTCCGAAAGGATCTGGCGTTCAACTCCAGGGTATGTCGCAGCTACCATGTCGCACTTCGCCCGCAGCGTCAAGGGCTTCAAGGGAAGCGGACTTGTTTCCGGCAGGGGAGGCAGGTAGCCGGAACTCTCCGAACCGAGAATCCCCTATTTACTATTTAGGTCATAAACGATTATCGTATACACTTGGCAAATGCTTCTAATATCTCTATGCCTGGCTTTGGTGGTGTGCTATATTTGCTGCGCTCTATGAGTCAACCCAAGTGCCCGTACTGTAATTCGTCCCGAAGCACCCTTTCACCAAGTGGGCGGCATCGGCTGTGCTTGAACTGCCATCGGGTCATGGTGCAGCCGCGCACCAAGAAGCCTCGTGGGCGACCCACTGGCGCAAGAACTTACCATTCCCAGCCGGCTTCTTGAAAGAGTCTTCGCGTTGGCGTTGAATCGTCCCCCTGCGTGATCTCTCCGTCCAGGGATGGCAGGGTTGCGACTGAAGAGTCTACGCCCGCGCGCCTTGTCGTGGCGGGCCTTCTGCTGGGCCTCCTGTACCCCTTGGATTTGCAGCGCCGCGGCCATCTCCAATCTTTCCTCAACGAACTTATGCGCGGGCGTCAGGGGTCTGTGACCGTTGCGAATCCGCGCGCCGGTCAAGTTCTCGCGGTTTGGAATCCTCAGGGCGCCTTTGAGAGCGCTGTGCCGCCAGGGTCAGCGGCAAAGCTTGTGGAAGTCGCCGCAGATTCGCTCCTCCGCCGTTGTCGCTGCTCGACCCTGGCCTTTTCTTTGCGGTTAAGGCCGGGCCCGCCGGTTAGAGTAGTGCTCGAGAGGATCAAGGCCAGCCTGAGGAGTCGGCGCGACTGGACATTGCGGCGCAGAGGAAATCTCTGTTGCAGGCCCATCCGGAACTGCGCACATTCTACGGTTGCGCCTTCTGTGGGTGCGACACTCTCCTTGCTCTGCCTGTAATTCAAGTTGAACTCTGTGTCGCCAACCAGAATAATGGAACGTTAACTCAGAACGCTGGAGACGAAATGCTCACTCGAAGATTTTCCTGGATGTTTGCGCTTTTAACCTTTTTATTGCTTCCTCCGCCGCTCTCGGCGGGTCCGATTTCTGTTGAGGGCGCACCCGCCGACATCGGCTTCAACGTCGGTTCGATCGCGACGATTCGAGCAACACTCAAAGGAATGGAAGGCGACCAGAACCGTTACGCGGTCTTTGCCGAGATTCAATACGTCGGGGCCACGGCCACCAGCAGCGCGCAAATGGACCGGCAGGCGGAGAGCCAGCCTGGCGAAGTTCGCTACGAGATCGGCTGGCCCATTCCCGCGGACGCGCCGACCGGCCTTTACAGCGTGACCATCCGGGTGGAAGACCGCTCCGCTCGCAAACTGGTCGCCACAAAGAAACTCCGAAGCTTTGCCGCCTACAAGAAGCTGGTGCGCATCAGCCAGATGAGCATCGACAAGACCTTTTATAACCTGGGGGAAACCATCCTGTGCGAGGTGATTCTGGAGAACCTCACTGACGGCGAGATGAAAGACCTGCGGGTCGAGTTCTCCAACGCCAACTATCCCTGGATTTCATTATTCCCGACGGATTCAAACCAGCCCGGGGAAAAAGGTGAAAACCCCGACCTGGGTCTCAAGGCTCTGCGCGAGCATCTGGACTTGCCCGCCCGCGGCACCGTGACGATCCCGGCGATGGTCGCGGGAAAAGCTGCGTTCCTGCAAGGTCTCCAGCGGGCGGTGCTGGGAGCAGGCGCGCCGGAGCGACACGAGAAGGTCCCACTCCCGGAAGTCGACCAGTACACAGTGTCGGTTTGGAATTCCGACCGTAGCGTGCTCTACGATATGCAGTTTTCCACCCCGGCGATGGTGCGCGCCGTGGACCGCGACTTGCCCAAGCCCTACGGGCGCGCCTTCACGCACCCGTACAACTCTGCCATCGACTTCGCAAAGTATCGCGAGTTCTACCCGTCCGGGCTCCTCTCTCCCGCCCTCACTGTTGACCATACCCGCACTCTCTTCCGCCCGGGCGAGAAGGTCACCCTGAAAGCCTTGCTGCGGAATGCCAGCGGTGAAGCGTGGAATGGCGTGGAGCTTCGCGCCGAGGTCCTGGACTCAGGGAAAAAGCAACTTCATGCGGCGAGTCTGCTTTCTGGACAAAGCCTCGCTCCCGGCCAGACGCGCAACGTCGAAGCCGAGGCTTGGACGGTTCCCAGCTCCCTTGCGCCCGGCGTCTATTCCTTGAAGCTGTCACTCCTTGGCGCAGGCAACCAGCGCCTGGCCGAGACCACCCAGGAATTTGCGGTGAACGCTCTGTCGGCCTCGTTACTGGTGATGTGCCCGCACGAGGATGATGAACTATCTTATGCGGGCCTCATCCGCGCCGCCGTGGAAGGCGGGATTCCCGTGCGCGTGGTGATTTTCACGGGCGGCGACGTGGGCGCTTGCGAGCGGTATTACGCCAAGCCCTGCGGCCCCAACGAGGCTCGGGAATTCGGGCTGGTCCGGATGGAAGAAACCCCGGAGGCGCTGGAGCATCTCGGGCTGAGCCGCGACAAGCTCTCCTTTTTGGGCTTGCCGGATGGCGGCTCCGGAGCGATTTGGTCGCAGCACATCAAGGCGTCAAATCCCTTACTCTCGATTTATCTGGCCTGTGACCATGCGCCCTACGAGCACGTCCTCAAGCCGAACCTCCCCTACGCGCGCGAATCGGTTATTGACTTGGTGAAACAGATCATCGCGGACTTCCGTCCCGCCATGATCGCCACGGCCCATCCGGATGAGCGGCACGTGGACCATCGCACCACCGGCTGGTTTGTCATCAAGGCGTGCCAGGAGCTGCTCCGCGCGAAAGTGCTCAACCCGCAAACCGTGCTGATCGTCGACCAGGCGTATGGCTCCGGAGGCTTCAAGCCCGCGCCCTACAAGTATGAAAAGATGACCGTCGCGCTGAGTGGCGAGGCTGCGGCGCTCAAACAGGAAATGAGCTGGATCTACCAATCCCAGGACGGAAACATCGAAGAGGGCATGAAGCAATCTTTCGCGGAACTCTCTCGCCAGGAAGACCACTTGCGGATTGTCGATTGGCAGGAACACGCGGGCTGGAATGAGTAAAAGCCGGGACTAAGGGCTCGGCGTTAGAGTTCCTGGGAAAGCGGGCAAGGACAGGTGGCACCCGCCTACCGAGGGCGCACGGTCACCGCGGCGACCGCCCCTCGGGAACCTGCAACGGGCGATGTGCTCTTGTGCTCCCTTCGGGATGACATCCTGCCCTTCGGACTCAAACACCCACTAAGCCACACGCTTCTTGACGAGTGAGGGAAGCGTCCCTATGCTGGATTGCTGATGCCACCTGACGCAGCCTCGCGCGCGCCCTTCATGATGGTCTCAGAAAGGAAATAAAATGAAAGGACTCGCAACACTGGCAAAACCGCTTGTTGTTCCTCTGCTTCACAAGGGTTTTTCTCCGGCGGTACTGGCCAATCACGCCTTCCTGAATCTGCTGCGCAAATCCGGACGCGGAGCGCCGTTAGTCATCGCGCTCGAGCGCGGAGACGGATCCGTCTCCGTCTTCAGGACGAAGTGCTTCGAGGAAGGCGAGAACTCTGCTTTACTGAACTTCCCGTACGCGGAGAGACTGGTGAAGATGCTTCTCTGGCAGCGGGGCGGATGGCGGGTTTTCATCGGCGGGCCAAAGAGTATTGGGGAGCACATCAAGCGGGTCTATTCGCCGGCCGGCGCGCGCGCGTTTGACGCCGAATTTATGGGCGGTGTTTACGAGCACCCATTCACCGTCGAGATTGCGGACCCCGACAAAGTTCCGGAACCCTCCGAGGGAACGATGCGTCTGGGCGGGCACCTGGAAGGGTGCCGAATAGGATTCGACCTGGGCGCCAGCGACAGAAAAGTGGCCGCCCTGATCGACGGCAAGACGGTTTACAGCGAAGAGGTGGTGTGGGATCCAAGAAATGCCACCGATCCCAGCTATCATTTCAACGAGATCATGGCCGCGCTGAAGTCAGCCGCAAAGCACCTGCCCCGCGTGGACGCCATCGGTGGCAGTGCTGCCGGAGTGTACACCAGCAACCGCCCGAGAGTGGGCTCCCTTTACCGGGGAGTGTCCAAAGAGCTTTTCGAGAAAAGGATTGCGAATCTTTTCCTTGATTTGAAGAGCGCCTGGGGCGGAGTTCCCCTGGAAGTTGTGAATGATGGTGAGGTTACCGCGCTTGCCGGCGCCATGTCTTTAAGCGACACCGCCGTGCTCGGCATCGCCCTGGGTTCCAGCCAGGCCGGGGGATACGTCACGGAAACCGGGGAAATCACCACGTGGCTGAACGAGCTGGCCTTCTGCCCCGTTGACTACCATCCCGAAGCTCCCGTTGACGAGTGGTCGGGTGATCGCGGGTGCGGCGTGCAATATTTCTCCCAGCAGGCGGTCTTCCGGCTGGCTCCCGCCGCGGGGATCGAGCTCGCCGCGTCACTCGGCCTGGCGGAGAAGCTCAAGTCCGTGCAGGAACTGCTCCAGGCGGGCGACGATCGCGCCAGGTTGATCTTTGAGACCATCGGCTGCTATGTTGGTTACGGCATCGCCCACTATGCGGATTTCTATAAGCTCCGCCATGTGCTGATTCTCGGCCGCGTGACTTCAGGAGAAGGCGGGAACATTATCCTGACCCGCGCCCGGGAGGTGTTGCAGAAGGAGTTTCCGGAGCTGGCGCAAGAGATCACCTTGCACCTGCCAGACGAGTCCAGCCGGCGCGTCGGCCAGGCGGTGGCCGCGGCGAGCTTGCCAGTCATCAAGTGAAAACAGGGAGAAGCAGAATGGATTTGCATAACCCTTCAGCGGAAATCTACGTGCCGGACGGGTCGCCCGTGGACATTGCCCTGTCTCGAACCACGCACATGAGCATCGCGGCCCATCAGGACGATATCGAAATCATGGCCTTTCACGGCATCCTCGAGTGCTTTGGCAAGAGTGACAAACACTTTACCGGGATCACGGCCACCAACGGCAGCGGCAGCCCCCGCGACGGCCTCTACGCGAATTATACGGATGACGATATGCAGAAGGTGAGACGAAAGGAGCAGAAAAAGGCGGCCTTCCTCGGCGAATACTCCGCGCACGTTTTTCTTGACTACACGAGCGGCGCGGTGAAGGCGAGCGCCAACACCGAGGTCATTGACGACCTCAAGAAAGTCATCCGTGCCGCGGGGCCGCAGGTTATTTACACTCACAACCTCGCCGACAAGCACGACACGCACGTGGCCACCGCCCTGAGGGTTATTGAGGCCATCCGCGAGCTGCCCAAAGAAGCAAGACCTCAGCGTCTCTATGGCTGCGAAGTCTGGCGCAGCCTCGACTGGCTGAACGATGACGACAAGGTCGTCTTCAATGTGGAAGCACACGAGAACCTGGCGATGTCCCTGGTGGGTGTCTTTGACTCTCAGATCTGCGGAGGGAAGAGATACGATCTGGCCAGCATGGCCCGGCGACGAGCCAACGCCTCCTACTTCGCTTCGCACGGCGTGGATGAATCCACCTCCCTCATTTACGGTCTCGACTTGACCCCCCTGATTGAGAACGAGAGGCTCGATATTAGCGAGTACCTGGGCGGCTTTCTCCACCGCTTTGCCCGGGAAGTCTCGAGCCGCATCGCCAAGCTAGCCTAGGCCGTGTGGCCGCGCGTGGAAGTCGCGGCGGGTCGTCTTGCCTCTTAGCCCTACATCGCCTTGGTGAGCACGTTTCGCTCGGTGGTTCGCTGCTGCCCGAGCCGCGCCAGCACCTCGGCGTGGATAAGCTCGGCCTGCTGGGGCGTAAAAAGCAAGCGACCGTAAACGGCTTGTCGCAGGTCTTTTTGATCCCAGCGACCATGCATCATCCCCAAGTCTGAGTGGCTGCCGGGGCCAAGGAACAAGTGCCCGAGTTCGTGCGCCATCACATGGCCCAAAATCGCGGGTATCACCCACCAGACGCCGTACATCTTGTTAGCCGCATCCTCGATACGGTCGTAGAAAACACTTGCCACCGCCTCGCCATATGAGAAACCAAGCACGCTGCCGCTGAATTGCGCACCTACAGGCGTAGACCTCGGAAGAACTCTCAGGACAACTTCCATGTTGCCCAGGGGATGATGACAATCCAGATCATTGTGAGATGCTTGGCTTGAGCCGACGCAGTTAACCCATGTCAGCTCAATTCCAGCAGCGTTGAAGATTCCCGTCGCCGCCCTCTCTGCTGCGGTCAAGGTGCCGCGCGAGACCTGGGCATAGTCGTAGACGCGCACGGTGATTTTCAGATCCACCTCTGAATCGTCGGCTGAAGGTTCCTTAGCAAAGGCCGGTGAACCAAAGGTAAGAAGAAAGCCCAAAACAAGAAACGTTCCTAGTCCCCAACCCTCAGTGCCTACCCCCCAGATCGTCCTGCTCATGACGGCCTCCGCCACGGGTTGCGTGGTGAGGCCGACTCTTGTTCAGGTGAGCAGGTACCTCAATGAACAGCGGCTCCATTGAGGCTCCTCCCGAGTACAAACGAGAGTCGGGAGCTAATGTGCTGAGGAGAAAGGAGATACAGGGGTTGCTCCACTAGGGGGTGGGCTTTTGATTTGGCTATAACTAACTATGTGCTATACTTGCCGCACCTTAACGGTGCCCTCCCATGGAAATGAGCGCCCGTTCCCCACGGGTAGCGCGCTTCGGAGTTTTTGAAGTGGACCTTCGAGCTGGCGAAGTGCGCAAGCGGGGCCTCAAGGTCAGGCTTCAGGAACAACCCTTTCAAGTCCTGGCGATGCTCTTGGAACATCCCGGCGAGGTGGTGACGCGGGAGGAGTTACAGAAGCGACTCTGGCCGGCCGATACCTTTGTGGACTTCGACCACGGCGTGAACACTGCCATCAACAAAATCCGCGAGGCGCTGGGAGACTCGGCGGACAATCCGCGTTTTGTCGAAACCCTGCATCGCCGCGGGTATCGGTTCATTTATCCGGTGGAATCCCTCACCCCCAGCCCCTCTCCCAGAGGGCGAGGGGAGCCAGAGGCTGTTTCTATTTCCCAGCCCTCGCCCTCGGGGAGAGGGTGGTCCCGCTTGGTGGGACCGGGTGAGGGGGCACGTTTTGGAAGGGGTCGGATTGCGCTGGCCGCAGGAGCCATGGTTGCGGTGGCAGCCGTGCTCATCACCCTCAACGTGGCCGGCCTGCGCGACCGGCTGCTGACCTTCGCCGGGGCCCGCCATGCCGCGCCCCTACCCAAGATCGAATCCATCGCCGTCCTGCCACTCGAAAACCTCTCCGGCGACCCCGAGCAGGAATACTTCGCCGACGGCATGACCGACGCGCTCATCACCAACCTGGGCAAGATTCGAGCCCTCCGAGTTATTTCTCGGACGACGGCGATGCATTTCAAGGGAACCAAAAAGACCCTGCCGGAAATCGCGCGCGAGTTGAACGTGGACGCCGTCGTGGAAGGCTCGGTCTTGCGTTCCGGCAACCGCGTCAGGGTGACAGCAAACCTGCTCCACGCGCCGACCGACCGCCACCTCTGGGCCGAGAGCTACGAACGCGACCTGCGCGACGTGCTCGCCTTGCAGAGCGACGTGGCGCAGGCGATCGCCCGCGAGGTGCAAATCAAGCTCACGCCGCAGGAGCAGACGCGACTCGCCAGCAGGCATCCGGTCAATCCCGAAGCCTACCAAGCCTACGTTATGGGCCGCTACTTCTGGAACAAAAGGACAGAGGACGGGTTGAAGAAAGCCATCACTTACTTCGAACAGGCTCTTGACGAAGACCCAGGTTACGCCATGGGTTGGGCGGGATTGGCGGACTGCTACAATCTGCTTGCCATCTTCGATTTCTTGCCGCCGAAGGAGGGCTTCCCCAAGGCCAAGGAGGCGGCGACAAAGGCCCTGGAACTGGATGAAACCCTTGCGGAAGGCCACACTTCTCTGGGCTATGTGAAGGATAGCTACTATTGGGATTGGCCGGGTGCGGAAAGAGAATTCAAACGCGCCATCGAGCTGAACCCGAACTATGCCACTGCGCACCACTGGTATTCCGACCACCTTGAGATCGTGGGGCGGCATGACGAAGCTATCGCCGAGATCAAACGAGCCCAACAGCTTGACCCGCTTTCACTGACCATCAATGCGGTGGCCGGACTTCGATTCCATACGGCGCGTCGGTACGACCAAGCAGTTGAACAACTGCGAAAGACGCTGGAGATGGATCCCGGCTTTGCTGTGGCGCACGGCTGGCTTGGTCAGGCATATGAGCAAAAGGGGCAGTATGAAGACGCGATCGCTGAACATGAGAAAGCCAGAGAGGGATTGCCAGGCACCGCCTATGCGCTGGCAGCTCTAGGGCACGCGTATGCGGCGGCAGGGAAGAGAAATGAAGCTTTAAGAATCCTGACCGACTTGAACGAACGGCGCAAGACCACTTACGTCTCGCCGTACGCTATAGGAGTCATCCACGTTGGCCTCGGCCAAGAAGACCGGGCGCTCGAATGGCTGGAAAGAGCCTACGAAGACCGCGACAGCTGGCTATCTTGGCTCAAGGCGGATCCAAGGCTCGATCCCCTGCGCTCCGACCCGCGCTTCCAGGACCTCCTGCGTCGCATGAACTTCCCCGAGTAGCGCCGCCGTCCCGGCGGCATGTTCACTTGCCGGCAAGATGCCGGCGCTACGCCTCGCCGCCGCATGAACTTCCCGCCGTAGAAGAACAGAAGGCAGTAGGCAGAAAGCAGAAGGCAGTCGTGGCTCTGGGTTCGCTTTGTGACCCAGCGGCTTCTCCCTTAGCGCCGCCCTCCGGCGGGTAGTGAAGTACCTGACCTTCAGGGATACCGGGCTGAAGCCCGGCGGTACATCCCCCTCCCACAGCGAGAGCAGGTTACAAGTTTCAGGTGTCAGATAAGAAGCGCTCATCCACCCGCGTGGCGCACTGGTAGGGGCACACGCTGTGCGCGCCTATCCCCGCGCGGCGCTCAGCGCCATTTCCCGCGCCGCCCGCAGGCTCTGGACAGGATCGCCGGTGGGAATGAATTCCATGGTGACGTAGCCCGTGAAATTCAGCTTGGCGAGTTTCTTGTAGATGTTGGTGTAGTTGATTTCGCCCGTTCCAGGCTCGTGCCGCCCCGGGACGTCCGCAATGTGCACGACGCCGACCTTGTCGATGTTCTTTTCGAGCTTCTCGATCAAATTCCCCTCGGAGATTTGCTCGTGGAAGAAGTCGTACAGGAGCTTGACCCGGGGATGACCCACTTCCTCCATGATCTTGAACCCTTCCGCCACGGACCACAGATAGTAGTGGGGGTTCTCTTCCAGGTCGATGTTCTCGAGCAGCAGCGTCACGCCTCTTCCCGCGACGATTTCGGCGGCCCGCTTCAGGCCCTCGACGATGCTCTGGTGCTGGGCTGCCCGACTCATCCCGGGTACAACGTCGCCCGACATGACGATGATTGCAGGGCACTCGATCTTTTCCATAATCTTGAGCGCCTTCCGCAGGTCGGACAGGAAAGCTTCGCGCTCGCGCGGGTCGCCCACGCCGTGGGCCAGGCCGGCGGTGGTGTCAAAGCTGATGCCGAGTTCACGCCGCCGGCTGTTGACTTTGCGGAAATCGTCCTCCGACCATTTTTCGTACTCACCCACCAGTTCCACATAGCGATAGCCCGCCTCTGCAACCTTCTCCAGGCGCTGCTCGAAAGGCAGTCCCTCAAACACCGTCCAGAGCATCACGGATATTTTGAAAGGGACACCCGGTGCTTCCCCTTCCGGGGTCATGGGGTTTGCGGCGAGCGGAGATGCTTTGAGCGCGGCAGCGCCCAGCGCCGCTCCCGCCAGAGTATGAGTGAATTGGCGTCGGTTCATTTTTATCACCTCGA
>Ga0315279_10000690_pt1 | contig 62774 bp, 63 predicted proteins | sample YL17G06_20_MG_FD_203694 | JGI IMG/M metagenome (GOLD analysis project Ga0315279, IMG submission 203694) | Sediment microbial communities from Yellowstone Lake, YNP, Wyoming, USA - YL17G06_20 | ecosystem: Environmental > Aquatic > Freshwater > Lake > Sediment | place: USA: Wyoming | collected...
TTTCGCACACCAGTGAACTTCATTGAGAATGCCCTTCCAAAACTCTTAAGTGGAAAGACGCTCGCGGAATCGATGATCGGAGACTGCTCCATAGGTGATACCATCATCGTTGGAGATCCGACTTTCCATATCACCGAATAGAGGAAAACAGCCTCTATCAATCACTTTTTATACCCAGAAATCAATAATTATACAGAAGCTGAACGCACAATGGACCGAGAAAACTTCCCTTCATTTATTCCCGCGGAAAAGGTAATTCCAGAATTAACGCTCAAAGCAATCCTTGTCGGTATTTTCCTCGCGGTAGTCCTGGGAGCAGCAAACGCATACCTCGGACTGTACGCAGGGATGACGGTCTCCGCCATCATCCCAGGGGCGGTCATGGCACTCGCGATGATGAAGCCATTCAAGCCAACGATCCTTGAGATAAACATCGCGACCATGGGCGCATCCGCGGGAGAATGCATCGCCGCAGGCGTAATCTTCACCATCCCGGCGCTTATTTTGCTGAACGTCTGGACCGAGATAAACTACCTACAAACAACCCTAATCTCCTTGATCGGGGGAGTCCTTGGTGTACTATGGATGGTCCCACTCCGACGGGCGCTGGTCGTAAAAACAGACCTTCCTTTTCCCGAGGGTATCGCAGTCGCTGCAGTCCTTACGACAACGGTAGGGGGACAAAAAAAGATCAAGAAAACGCAAACGATCAGCGGGATTTGGCTCGTCGTCGGTGCATTAACCGCCGCAGTCTTCAAGTTCACACAACTCTCCCTTAACCTCTTCCGTGAAACCATCGACGGCATGGTCAGTATAGGGAAATATACTATATTTGGAACAAAACACGAAGGATGGTTCTACGGCGGAACAACTACCTCTCCTGCATTGCTTGCGGTTGGATGGATCATCGGACCGCAGATTTCATCGTACGTTTTCGTCGGCGGATTAATCGGCTGGGTCATCATCGCACCACTGCTCGTTTTAATGAACGGCCTTCCTGTCGCTCTCCCCGAGTACGCCGGTCTCGGACCTCTCATCGGGGGATTCTACACGCTCTGGGGTGAACAGGTCCGGTACATCGGCGTGGGGGCAATGCTTGTCGGAGGCCTCTGGGCGGTCTACTCCATACGCAAAAACCTTGTGGACAGCGTGAAGGAAGCGGTCATCGGAATCCGGGGGAAGGGACCAAAAACACAGAAACGCACCGAGCAGGACTTGAACTATAAACTTGTCTTCATCGCGATCGTTCTGATGATCATCCCCGTGTTCCTGCTGTACCAATGGCTTTCGAATCTCACCGGCATCTCCCTTATCATGGCGGTCATCACGATATTTTTGGCGTTCATCGCAAGCGCGCTTGCCGGCTACCTCACCGGCCTTGTTGGGTCATCCAACTGTCCGATTTCAGGCGTCACCGTCACGGTTCTCCTCGTCGTAAGCCTCCTCATGCTTGGGCTTGGCGCGACTGGGCTGAACGGCATGGCGATCGTCATCTTCATCTCCGCGGTCGTCTGCATCGGAGGATCAATCTCAGGGGATCTTCTGCAGACCATGGCGTCAGGGCAAATGATCGGGGCGACGCCAAAGAAACTTCAGATCTCCATGATTTTCGGCGTCGTCGCAATCTCCGCGGTGATTGGCGTCATCGTCGGGGTGCTCCATCAGGCGTTCACCATCGGCAGCCAGAACCTGCCCGCGCCACAGGCGTTCCTCATGAAAGGCATCGTCCAGGGGATCCTCGGGGGACACATGCTATGGCCGTACGTCATCGTCGGCGCGGTGCTCGCGATCGTTCTCATCTTAATTAATCTCCCAGTACTGCCTGTCGCAATCGGAATCTACCTGCCATTCACCCTTTCCGTGCCGATCTTCATCGGAGGCGGGATACGGCATCTCACCGATTCGGTCCTGAAGAAAAAATATGGGAGCGCCACCGAGGAAGAACTCAGCGACTGGGAGCTAGCGATCAAACAAACCGGGGTCACCCCGAAAGAAAAAGCTATACGTACCGGGCTTCTCTTTACAGCCGGGCTCGTCGCTGGCGAAGCGCTCATGGGCGTCGTCGTCGCGGTCCTTATTGTTCTCGGCATCAATCTTACGCTGTATCAAAACCCGCCGCTCTGGCCTGGACTTATCGTTTTCATCTACATCGCTGCACTCCTCGCCTACATCCCTATACGAGAAGTCATCACGAAGAAAACCAGAAAAAGGAGATAATTTCTTCTATTGTATTTCAAAGAGGTTCCCGGAAAAATCCCTCACAAAAAGCAACTTCTTTCCGTCTTTCTGGATAAAAAATGGTTTCAGCCCATGCTTCTTGCATCGAACAACAAATTCGTCTTTATCTGGAACCTTGAGACCGATATGGTCAAAGCTACGCACCTTCCTTTTTGAATGTATAAACACCTCGAATCGGGAGTCCTCATTCGCGTACACGACCATATCAACGATATCATCGATCCCAAAAATAGATACAGATAGTTCCCGTGGAAGAGTTGTAGTTTTTATCTTCGGCATCCCCAGAATCGCTGAGAAAAAAAGGTCGGCGGTCTCCTTTTGTGAACATTCCACAGCCACATGCTGAATGATCGTCTCCTCAGACATATGAATCCCACAAGCACAATCAATGTAAGGAATTTAAAATAAACGGATAAAAATCAATGGCGATAAGAATTTAATTTCGTACCAAAATGCTATAAAACAACAGACCGTTTGCGTCTTGCATGAACAAGGTGGAATGGTTTCAAAACACTGTTATCTACCACATCTTCATTGACCGGTTCGCAGGGTTTCAATCCACAGAAAACTGGGAACAACCAATTTTTTTAGGAGGAAACATCCGAGGCATCATCGACAAACTCCCCTATTTCGTGGACCTTGGGATCAACACCTTGTGGATCTCCCCGTTTTATAAAACCTCTGCGTACCATGGGTACCATATCACCAACTTCTATGAAGTCGACCCCCACTTCGGCACAGTTGAAGACATCAAAGACCTTATTCATGCAGCGCACCAAAATCGTATGCATGTCCTTGCGGATTTCGTCCCAAACCACTGTTCAAAAGATCATCCTTTTTTCAGGGATGCGCAGCATGATGAACACAGCCACTACAAGGATTGGTTCTATTTCATGAAATGGCCAGAGGAGTACCTTTGTTTTCTCAGTATAAGAGAACTCCCAAAACTGAATCTGGAAAACCCTGCGACGCGGGACCATATTGTGAACGCTGCGAACTACTGGCTCAGCCTGGGGTTTGACGGGTTTCGCCTTGACCACGTTATCGGATCGTCACACTCATTCTGGGAATATTTTCGATCAGAAATAAAAAAAGAATACCCGCATGCCGTACTGATCGGCGAGGCATGGATGAAAGGCATCAAACGACATGAGCTGCGAACAATTCAGATACATAATAAACTCTTCAAATGGCTCGCGGGGGCAGCCTCCAAAAGCCTGTGTAAGGAATACATCGGGGAGCTTGACGGCGTCCTTGACTTTAAGGTCCAGGAATTGATAAAAAAATATTGCACTGTCCCTTCTGTTTCTGAACAGCGTCTCATTAATCAGTTGAATCGTCATTATTCGAATTTCCCACCGTCCTATTTCCTACCAACGTTTCTTGATAATCACGATATGGACCGTTTTCTCTTTCAATGCGGGAACGATATCGAAAAACTCAAAGCAGCCGCAACGATACAATTCTCACTTGACCAACCAGCGATCATCTACTATGGAACCGAAGTGGGTATGACCCAAACAAAATCGCTCTGGAGCATCCCTTCAAATGGCGATCTCCTCGCACGACAGCCCATGAACTGGATACAGCAAAACAACGAGTTGCTCCTCTTTTATAAAAAACTCATACAAAAAAAGTTGAAAGAATAAAAAAGTAGTTTTTTCTTCTTCAGGTAAGAAAAAGAAAAAACCACGTTCGAACGATTTCTTAGATATATCTACTTAAAATCTCTTTGGCCGATGTTTTTGATAGCAGTCCCTACAGTAGACGGGCCTGTTACCATCGGGTTTGAAGGGAACTTGGGTTTCTTTTCCGCAATCTGCACAGGTAACATCGTGCATTTCACGGGGTGCACCATAATCCCGACCACCACGATCGGATCTATCTCTTTTTTCCATTATTATATACTTCCTTTATTTTATCTTCGGCTCCTTGTTTCCTCGGAACCGCAGGACTGGCATATACAAAACAAGTATTTAACCTTATGTATATCATTCTCACCGGATGAATCAAAAGCTATTTATAACATAACGGCGTTAAATAATCATAGATAGGGGAGTCTCATACGAAGAAAAAAGAATTCATGCCCATTATCGCTGTTCTCGCAACACTTCTCATGATTGCAGGCAGCATCCAGGCAGGACCTATTACCACGATTGACCACGTGAAATCGACACAGGCGACAACGAAGATTTCGTATCAATTTTCTCTTCCAGGGATCGAGGACAATAACGGATTTACATCGGTGCAGCTCAAAGAAGCAACAAGCTCACGAAATATCCCTGGTGAACCAATACTTCCGATCATCATGAGGACATTGGAGTTCCCCTTGGGAACCCGCATCACGGGCATCCAATGTGCCTTTGGAGAGATAAACGACCTTCATCTCGCGCAGAAAATCACTGCAGCGGTAAAACCAGTCACAGAACAAACCGATAATCAACCGATGCAACAGCCCGTACAAGACGAGAAGATTTACTCAACCGACCAATTGTTCCCCGCTAACTGGTATTCATGTCGACTGACCGGAGGCCTTAACACCGATAACATACTGACTACTTTCCTCACTATTCAAATAAACCCAGTCCGGTACAACCCGGTCAAAGATTTATTGGAATCGGCCAGCGACATCACGTTAACAATTACGTATGAACAGCCAACACATCCTTTTACTCCTCTCACCGATGCCTATGACATGATCATTATCGCCTATGACCCGTACGCATCGCTTTTACAACCGTTAGTGACCCATAAAAATAACCATGGTGTGCAGACAAAACTCGTGAATATTTCAGATATTACAAAAGGAACATACTTCCCAGTAGAAGGAAATACTATTCAGGAGAACATCAAATACTTTATTAAGAATGCCAAGGAATCATGGAACGTCACATATGTGATGTTGGTTGGTAACTATAAACAAGTGCCAGTGCAATATAGTTACCTCGAGACCGATACCGGCGGTAGATACCAGGAACTCAAATTCGCAACCGATCTCTACTATGCAGACCTTTATGATGCGACAGGAAACTTCTCAAGCTGGGATACTAACAACAATGATAAGGTTGCTGAATGGCCTTATCCAGAAGGGCATGCTCAGGTAGATATCGTCGATTTGGTGCCAGATGTCCATGTCAGTCGGCTCGCCTGTATGTTCAAGGCTGAAGTAAAAACAATGGTTCAAAAAATCATTACCTATGAGACAACAGCCGCGGGAAAAGCCTGGTTCAACACCCTTATCGGCATCGGCGGTGACACCTTTGATAAAAGCATGGAAGGGGGCACCGACTATAACGAAGGGGAAGTTTGTACGGAAAAAGCAATGGAGCTCATGCCTGAATTCACGCCAATAAAATTATGGATGTCACTCGGGAATCTTACCACAGATACAATGAAAACACAAGTCAGCAACGGCTGCGGATTTCTCTACTTCAGCGGCCATGGAAACCCCCGGTCATGGGGAACCCATAACAATGGAGACTACGTGAATTGGACAGGAAGGTTTGAAAACAAAAATTTTTACCAGCTTCAAAATAAGAACATGTATCCGATTCTCTTCGTCGGCGGGTGTCATAACAGCGAAGTGGACGTGACACCAATGAATTTCATCAAGGGTCTACTTACGGAAAAGCTCCGTTATTTCGCAATTAATGAAACCTACTTTGGATCGTACTATTTATATAACTGGGTGCCGCAGTGTTGGAGTTGGGTGTCGGTGAGTGTGCCTAATGGCGCGATCGCATCCATTGGCAGTGCCGGGTTTGGCTGTGTCAGCATCGGAGACTTTAACCACAATGGAATTCCTGATTGTCTTGAAGGGTATGACGGCTGGTTTGAGACACAATTCTTCAGAATCTATCATGACGAACACGTCAACGTTCTCGGCCAAACATACGATCAAGTGGTAACGAACTATGTCCACACCTTCCCGGTGGATACAAACCGATATGATGCGAAAGTCCTCGAAACCCATATTTTATTCGGAGACCCCAGTCTTGTAATCGGTGGTTACGCATAAAAAAGGATAAAAAGAGAAAAAACCTAGAAAAATCTCTAGGTGTTCTCTGAACGGATAAGCCATGCGTTGCGCGGGATCTTCGCGTAAATCTCATAGGATGACTCAGCAAGAGGTTTACGGTACGCCTCGGCTTTAATCCCGTCGTTGTTAAATGACCAGTAGTACTTCCGAATAAATTTACCATTTTCTTTGGTTTCCTCGCGTCGCTGAATCAAAAGGTTTTTTTGATGGAGGTCGTAGAAAATCGAGCGGATATCCTTATCAAGGGACATGTCTTCGATTTCCTTGCGTCCCTTGAAAACTTTTTGTATCGTGCGGGCTAGGGCGGTTGCGTCCTCGTTGGTCATGTCGAATCCTTTTTTCAATGCCTTCACAAACAAGGTGTTCATCCTTTTTCACCACAAGGATTGTTCTCTAGCTTATCATATAAACGGATTATTGTACAATCGATACCCAAGGTCTGTACACCTGTTATCGAAATGGCTCATCCATATATCTTTAAAAAAAAGAAAGAATGGCAGACTGTTCGTGACGAGGTCAATCTCGTTTGACGATACCTACAACAGTGATAATGAACGCGGCGATTTCTATGATATTTAAAAATAAGTTTGGGTTAGCGCCAATGTCCGTTGGTAAAACAAAACGTAACAGCAGCATCACGCCCCAAATCCCAACCCCAAGAACGATCAAGGTTTTATTCATTGTCTGCTCTCCTCATCTCACTATTTTTTTCTATGGGTGTTGTAATCAAGAAATATGGTTATAATACTTCTCCTTTTGTTCGTACTGTTTTGATAAACATATCTCACAAAACGTATAAACCATGATGCGTATTTTGTGTTGATATGAAATTCTACCATTTTCAGGATTCCCGGAAACATCTCCGTATCGGGAAAATCATTTGTCTTGCACGCACATACCAGGAACATGCGAAAGAGATGAATGAGCTTACCTCAGAGACTCCAGTCCTGTTCTTAAAACCGGATAGTGCTGTGATTTTTTCCCATGACACCATTCTCATACCTCGCATGTCCCAGTGCTTGCATCATGAGGTCGAGCTCGGTGTCGTAATCGGAAAAAAGGGAAAATATATCCATGAAGAAAATGCCCTGGAGTACGTTCTAGGGTATCTCGTAGGGTTGGATATCACCGCGCGTGATATCCAGTCGGTCGCGAAAAAGAACGGGTGGCCCTGGGGGATCGCGAAAGGATTTGATACCTTTGCTCCCCTGAGTGATGTGGTGTTGAAAGAGAAGGTACCTGATCCGCAAAATTTAGAGTTGGAATTAAAAGTACATGGTGTAGTGAAGCAGAAAGGAAACACAAGTCAAATGATATATTCTCTGGAGCGAATCATTTCATTTATCTCTGAGGTGATGACGCTGGAACCCGGTGATTTGATCCTCACAGGGACACCGGAGGGTGTTGGGGAAATCAAGGAAGGAGATGTTCTTGAAGCGCTGTTAGGGACGCTGTGTTCATTGACGGTAGATGTAAAAAAAGAGGCGTAATCAGCCCATGATTTTTTTCTTCAGCACGCAGGTTTTACACATCTTCTGTGAAGTGGGTTCACCACAGGACGGGCATGTGTTCAACTGAACAGGTGGGTATTGTTGTTGAAGCAGATCCTTGATGCTTTCGTAACTATTAAGGATGCTATGTCGTGTGCCTGGTGTGGAATCTTCTAGTGAATCGATAATTGTTCTGAATGTTCCGCGTAACGCGCGAGTCGAATACGGACATTCAGCATTATGAAACTCAATGTTTTTCACCAGTGCATACAGCATTGATTCTTTTTCAGGGATCATCCGAAGCGGGAGGAGCCGGGGAATCAGGCCAGGTTGTATTCTGGAATGCGGACCGAGCCTCGCGAGTTTTTGCATATCTCCGTTCGTAAAATTCATAAGGATTGATTGTGCCATGTCGTCAAGGTTATGCCCGGTGACCAAAAGGTGTACTCCAAGGTCCTTTGTTTTGGTGTTCAAACAAAATCGTCTGAAAACACCGCAGTAACTACATTCACCGATGTCGTCATGCAAGGAAGCGATCTCATCCATGGTTTTTCCGATTGCATTTTTAAACGAGATAATGTGGTGTTCAATCCCGAGACTTTTACAATTTTTCTGAGCGATAGGAATACTCGTATCACGATATCCGACGATGCCTTCGTCAACGGTGATACCATGGAGAGTGATAGAGGGTCGTTTTGAGTAGATTTCATGCATAAGATGCAAGGCAACGGTGCTGTCCTTTCCCCCAGACAGAGCGATACCAATGGTAGCGTCGTCAGGGATCGGTCCTTGTTTTTTCATATCCTTCTTGACGCGCCGTTCGACAAATTCAATGAAATGATTTTTACAGAGATGTGCACCGCTGTATCTGATGTAGGTAATTGCCGGTTTCTTGCATTTCATGCATTGAATGGTCATAAACCTCCGAATACTCCGAGGACAATTTGATATACAATAGTGCTCCGTTTTAGTACTTTCCCATGAAGAAGAATAAGAATAAACCTTAAGTTTTATATTGTACCAACGTATATCAACATTGGAAGAGATTCACTCTACGATTGGATTAAGGTTGAGGAGAAAGCACTATGCCAATAAAGAAAGAAGTGTGTAGCACGGGCATTGAAGAGCTTGATTTGAAAATGTCAGGCGGGATCCCCCTCGGAAGCACTGTTCTTATCACCGGGTGTAGCGGATCAGGAAAAACCACGTTGTGCATGCAGTTTTTATTTAACGGGGCGCGAAAGGGCGAGCGTGGTGTGTTTTTTACGATTACAGAGCCGTTGTTTAAGCTGACAAAAAACCTTGAAGGTTTTGCATTTTATGATAAAAAACTCATCGAATCAGGGATGGTGAATATCATTGATTTGCGGATCATCAGTGAGCGGCTTGGCCTTGAGGCGGAAAAATACACAGTTGAGGATGCTGGGGCGCTGCTTGACATCCTGAAAGACATCGCTGATGAACTTGATGTCAAACGTCTCGTCATGGATTCAATCACCGCTTTATGTTATCGATTGCAGACACGGGAGATGATCAGAGACTTTATTTTCAAACTTGGGACGTCACTTGCGGTCATGAGCTGTACTACGCTACTGACCTCGGAGGTTCCACCGCAGACATTCAAGTTTTCCCAGAACGAGATCGAGGAGTTCATCTCCGATGGTATTATTTTCCTTGGGGATATAGAACGGAAAGGGGATCTTATCCGGACACTGCAGGTCATTAAAATGAGAGGGATACCACATTCCAGGACCAAGTTTGCGATGAATATCTCAACGCAACGAGGCATCGAGCTTATTCCCCTTTTAAAATCCACTGAATTTGAATCACTGTTAAAGAGATGAGGGAAAGATAGGTATGGCAGATGCAATAATAGAAGGGATAAGGGAGCGGGTCGCCGCAGCGATACGGGTCAACCAATCGGTTGGTATCCAGGTTCCAGAAAACAGACACGAGGACCTGCTAGGGGCAGTTTTCACCTCTATGTTCAGTAATAACCATGACGTTTGGACGTTTGTCGCGGTGAGCAAAACCTTTGATTATATGGCAAAAACATTCAAAGAAATCGACCAATTTGACAATATCAAATTCATTGACTGTGTCTCCCGGGCTGCTGGCATCTCAACTCTTCACAATAACTGCACGTACATCGAAAGCCCAGTGATGCTTGAAAAACTGATCCTGGAGATCCTGAATAACTTCAAAGGAATCAAACACGAGGTCGATAAATATGTCGTCATCGACTCGCTCAGCGCTCTCATGATCTATAACGATCCTGAAATTATCCGGGAGTTCATCGCGTTGCTCATGAACCGAAGCAGATCAGAAAATATCCATGTGATCTCCATTCTTGTTGAAGAAGAATTGGACTCAAACAGACTCATTCAGTTAAATGACAAAATCATTGTTTTACGTGATTCATTTATTGACTAAAAAGAAGGTACTATGGAACAACCGAGAAAAGAAAAAAAGCCGGTGACAGAGTGCTCCTGGGAGGAAGAATTCTCTGATACCGAGCAGATTATAAAATGGCGTGACAGCGCGTTTCAAGTGGCACTTGAAAAATTCCGCGACAGTCATGGCAACGCTGAGACAGTGATGCGAACAGGAGAAGCATTTGGGAGAGGGCTTTTTGTACAGAAAATTCAGGAGAAGACACCGGACTGGACCATTGGAGAATGGCTTCAGAAGGCAGAGGAAGATGTGTTAAAACCACTCGGAACTGAGTTTACATTCACCAAGATTTCACAGGATGCCGCAACAATATTCATGAATCGAGACCCACTGAACCACGTATCAAAAGAGAGCACGGTCGCATCCCTTTTCATGTACGGTGTCATGCGCGGTCTGTTTCAGAGCGCGTTTCCCAAAGGAGAGCTTTTACTTAATGAGACACGCAAAGGTGATTCCTCGGAATTCATCTTCAAAGCCCATGCGTCTCTGAAAGATCAGTGGGAACGTGAGCGAGTCAAGCGCGTATTTACTGTTTTGAAAAAGGATTATGGCACCTGAGATAATGGCACGAGAATCATTCATTGACACCAGTAATGAAAAAAAACAAGGATTCGTTAGTACAGGAATCGATAAATTGGACCGATTGCTGGAGGGAGGTATCCCTGGTGGTTTTACTGTCGTCCTTCTCGGAAGCCCTGGGAGTAGCATCGAGATTCTCGTAAAACAGATTGCGACATCAGGAAATGTCACGTATATCACTACCGAAGAAACAAAAGAGGAAATCCTGGATACGATGCGACGATTCAAATGGCCGATACCAGACATAGATTTCGTTGACATTTCAGAAAAATATTATTCAAGTGTCCTGAAAGGCGAGCTGAAACGTGTCAGTATCTATGAACAGCGATCGAAACTGAAGTTAAAGGAGCTCATCGAAATTGGATCAACCGCGATGCCGACGACAGCAACAAGCGATGAAGATTTTTTAGCAGTACTATCGAATAGGACAAAAAACATCGCTCAAAATGGAATGATCATCATCAACTCCCTTGATTTTTTCCTGAGTCAATATGTTCAGGAAGACGTGTTGAAAACCGTGTACGCTGCGAAGGTCAATAACCTCAAAAACAGGGGTGCGCTTCTTATCGTGATGACAAAAGGAGTCCACGGGGAATTGTTTGAGCGGAAAATGGAAGGGATCGCAGATGCGGTCTTAGAGCTGGATGTTATTCAGAAAGGGTCCTCGTTCGAGCGGTACCTCTCCGTAAAAAAAATGCGGAATTATGCGAAAAAGATAGGTATTGCCCGCTATGTCATCGACGATAGCGGATTTGTCCTTGAGATGATTGAACGAATCATGTAAAAATGATTTGTTTTTTGTAATCGCCTCTATACGCTATAAGAAAAAATAAAACGAGTTTGGGGAATACTATTGCTTTTTTGATCATAGATAATATGATGATATGTTATGATATATCTTTCATGAAATGACATAGGGAACAAAGAGTATTATCGAGACAAAGCCGACCCATACTTTCAGCTTCCCCGACCACATGTTTATAAACATCTATTCTTTTCTACTTACAGAAGGGAATTCTTATGGGAAAAGATAAGGTGAATGAGTCACCACTTAGTGATTTACCTGGCGTCGGCCCTGCAATTGCTGATAAATTACTCGAAGCAGGATATGCAGATATGATGAGTATCGCAGTTTCATCACCTAAGGAACTGTCAGAAGTTGCGGAAATCGGTGAACCAACAGCAGCAAAAATTATTCAAGCAGCACGAAAAAAAGCGGATGTCGGCAGTTTTGAAACAGGCACCGCACTTCTTGAGCGCAGATCCAGAGTAGGCTCTATCACCACGGGATCAAAAACCTTTGACGAACTCATGGGCGGAAAAGGGTTTGAAAGCCAGGCGATTACCGAGATGTTCGGCGAGTTTGGCTCAGGAAAAACCCAGATAGTGCATCAATTATGTGTCAATGTACAACTCCCCCTTGAAAAAGGTGGGTTGGACAGCCATGTGTTTTACATCGACACCGAAAATACCTTCAGACCCGACCGCATCAAACAGATGGCAGAAGGTTATGATCTCGACTATAACGAAGTATTAAACAAAATTCATGTCGCACGAGCATACAACTCGAGTCATCAGATGCTGCTCGTCGATAAAGTCATTGAGCTTTCCAAGGAGTACCCCGCGCGGCTCTTGATTGTTGATTCCCTCACCGCACAATTCCGGGCAGAGTACGTAGGACGAGGCGCGCTTGCCGATCGACAACAGAAACTCAATAAGCATATGCACGACCTTCTCCGTTGGAGTGACTTGTATAACGGTGTTGTTGCCGTGACCAACCAGGTCGCTGCAAAACCTGACGCGTTTTTTGGCGATCCCACCCGACCCATCGGCGGACATATCGTTGGACACACCGCAACGTTCCGGCTGTACCTTCGAAAAAGCAAAGGCGGGAAACGGATCGCTCGCCTCATCGATTCCCCGCACCTCCCTGAGGGCGAGGCAGTATTTTCCGTCAGCGAAATAGGCATCCGAGATTAACGAAAAACCCTGGGCGTTAGCTGTCATCTCCACTGGATTTTACCGATGCGGGATGCGAAGCAGATGACTCAAATGGTACCGAATACACTGGATCAGACGTAGCCCTTGACCGCATCCGAATCATTTTCACCATCGCAGACCCAATGAGAAGAATCCCAACAGCAGTGAGAAATACAGGGGAGAGGAGCACGGTTTTTTGATTCATTGCCACAAGAATCGCGATCGTAAACGCTAACAAGCCACCGATGATACCAGTCACCTCAATGGGGATCTCCATTGCCCCAAGTTTCATCACCAACGGTTTACGTTGTTCAAGAAGCTGCATTTTCGTCTCCATCTGCGCGGTCATGGCATGAACCGATCGAAGGTTATCCCGCACCGTAGGGATCAGCTGTTCCATCTCGGTCATGTGATCTTTGAGCGACTGGAATTCCTGCTCCCGCTTCTGAAGCGAGGTATATAGGAAATGCAATTCATGATCGATAACCTTCGCTTGTTCATCCATGGTTCTTTTTTTCCTATTTTTTACACTGGTAACCATCGTTTCCACAGGTCCTTCCATCACCGTCACAAGACCCTCATCAGATGATACAAATCCCCCTGAGAGCCGCGTTTCAACCGCAGCCAGCCGTGAACTGACACTATTGGTCGATTGTTCTATTTTCTGTATCCAGCTTCGTAACGACTGAACGGTATCCTCTGATGAACGATCCGTTGCACTCGTTTTTTTATTATGAATACTCTCCCTCTTTTTTCCTACCAACATATGTATCTCCCCACTATATGGGATTGAGCCCCTGTTCTGTTCTAAAGATCCAGGAGCCCATCCCTCCATGTGATACTTCATTTTTATGAATGGAGTATCTCCATGACCTCGTTTCACAAACTTTATTCTACAATTCCGCGATGAATCTTTTCTCTAGCTCAGCCGCATGATAGTCACAGCTGTATCATCAACGAAATCCTCGTACCCCGCAACCTTCACGGTAAGCGTCATGTAAGCCTCGTTGACATTGGCATCTAAGATCGGTTTAATACCAGTGATTTTCGCGGAACCATTATCAAGTGTTTTCCCTTGCCCTGCAACTCCAGCACCAACGAGCGTGACTGTGGCACCTGCGATAGGATCTGCACGTTGGTCGTTTGTTCTGACATTCACCCATATCGTGTACGTCTTGGAGAAGGTAAATGATCCTCCTCCAGTATTCCCAGGGTTTTCAGCGAGAAGAGCGTTTGATGTCACCTGTGCATTCATCGCACGTGTTCCCTTTGGTATCATCACAACAACCGCCGCGATCACGGCGACCGCGACAATCATTATGATGATCAAATACATGGGTATTCCTAACACGTCTCCTTCTACATTTCCTCTAAAACATCTTCTACTCATATTTTTTTACCTCCCGACTTATAATTACGTATTGGATATTATGAATTATATACATATATCTTTCTAAATTTTTTACAATAAAATTTTTATATGATAGAATGACAACGTGTAGCAAAGCTATGGATTCTAATCAAAAAAGGGAAAAAAATCGTGACTCTTACAGCATCTTTTATTTGAGTTTTTTCAATATCAATTCCGCTGCTTTCTTCCCGGAAAGAAGCATGCCCCCAAAAATAGGGCCCATCCGAGGCGCACCGTACACCGCATTCGCACCCATGCCAGCAATAAAGAGACCGGGATACACCTCTTTGGTGTTTTCCACGACTGTTTTTTCACCAATCTCGGCGCACATCGACCGTTCCTTTTCAAGGTCCCCGCTTGGGGTGTTCAAACGCCCGACTTTTTTTCGCACGATTTGACAGATCTCAGCGGCATGACCAGTCGCATCGATGCAATACCGCGCACGTATCGAGAGCGGATCGACATGCAACCCGGCGATCTCCACCGCACTCCAGTTGATGACAAAGCCATTGACTTTCTTTTTATCAAGTAACACATCCTCAACAGAAATAGCGTTGAATATCCGCACACCAGCATCAATCGCAGCAGCACACAGCTTCGTCGTCACCTCAATGGAATCAGCGCTGTAGTACCCGTCCCCTTCATCAGTTATTTTCACGCCAGCATCCTCAAGGATGAACTTGGATTCTTTCTGCACGACAACCACGGGGAACGTCATCCCACCACCCCACATGCCCCCACCAACAGAAAGCTTCCGTTCAAACAAGACGACCTTTTTTCCTGCTTTCGTTAAATACGTCGCAGCGGTCAGTCCTGCTGGACCACCGCCAGCGATTGCGACATCGACCTCAAGATTATGACTGAATTCCTTAGAAAACCGTTCGAAGATAATCCGCGTGACCGTAACATCATCAATCCCGATAGGAAACACCTCGCATCCACTGATAATTTCCATGTCTTCTTAAACATACCGCTAACCCTTTATATTTCAGGATGGGTTCACCCCTCGTGCTTGAAATCAGACAGGTTCAACCCGAAGATATTTTTTCAGTCATCACCCTTGCCTATGACACACTCCCTGAGCGGTACAACCCAGCGATCTTCAACCATTTCTACGAATCATTTCCTGAGGGGTTCCTCGTCGCTGAACTACGCCATGTACTCATCGGGTTTCTAGTGGGCATCAGGATAGCCCCACACAAGGCACGGATCCTTATGCTTGCGGTGAAGAAACAGCAGCGACGACACTATATCGGCTCCATGTTTCTCATCCGATTTCTCAACGACATGAGGCATTACGATATAACCGAAGTTGAGCTCGAGGTGAGAACCACGAATCACATCGCGATCGAATTTTATAAAAAACATGGATTCACCATACAAGAAACGTTACCAAGATTTTATCAAAATGGCGATGACGCGTACGTCATGAGCAGAGACCTATGACCGCAGATGCTCTTTTTCTTTCTCGGTCATGAACCTGATAGCCATTTGATCAAGACGATTCGCGATTTTCTCAAGGCCAGGGTCACCATTGTTGGTTGAGAGAATCCCCGCGATATCCTTACTGAGGGTGAACACCGCGAGTTTATGCTCCCGTTTTGACTTATGAATCTGATACGGCGTGATCTCCAGTTTCTCGTAGGTACTGCGGTCGCAGCCGTTGTGTTCGCATATCTGTTCGAGTTGATTGCGAATCTGATATAAAAACGTGTGGAGTTGAATGAGTTCATCTTTCTGCATTGTACTTGCCCCTTCCATAACGTGATACTTTAAGCAGTTTTTATATTTTTTCACGACGATTTCGTCTGCAACAGTTCATCGAATGAGCGTTCAACCCTGTAATCACTGAAAATCATTTTTTGTAAGCACTTTCACTGCTTTTGGCATTTTGACGACATTGCCGAGTTTGATGCCGACAATTTCTTTGACGTTTTTGTTGTTCGCGATATCCAACAGTCGCTGCGTGATGATACCGTCAAAAACAATCGCGGAGACGTTCTCGCCTTTCTTGATCTCATCGGTCAATTCTCGGACAGGTATTGTACGAATCTCCTTTCCATTTTCATCGAGAAGCACTGCCTTCAAAGAACCGGAGATCTCATTCAGGACCGCCTCATAGTTTTTCTGTTTCTCCGTGGTGATCACCGGTTCGGTGACCTCCTCGGCTTCTTCTTCCTTCCGCTGTTGCTGCTGCTCTTTTTTCTTCGCGAAAAACTCCTTTTTCATCCTCTGAGGTGGTTTTTCGCCGCCCTCTGCGCGTTTTTCCTCCCCGTTTTTACTTTCAATCTTGATATTGTACATATCCATGTACTGCTCGCGTGGGATCTTGTTCTTCAATGATTTTATGATGAGTTTCTGCGGGATTTCTTCAACCTCCCGTGTTTGAGGGGCGCGTGCGATGAAGTCAACATCTGCGACCTGCAATAATTCTCGCAGGATCAGTTCCCCACCGCGATCGCCATCGACAAAGACGGTGGTGATTTTCTCCCGTGATAGGTCAATAACGGTCCGGGGAACATTGGTGCCGCCGACCGCAATCACGTTCTTAATTCCGTATTTTAATAGGTTTAAGACATCACGTCTGCCTTCCACGATGACGACTGCGTCACTATCGCTGATATTCGGTCCTGCAGGGCAGTGATCCGGGCCGTAACTGGTGATTTCCTCGACCTGCACTGCCTGACGAACGTTTTCCGCGATGCTTTCGCTGTCGGTCTTGCTTTTCTCCATGACATCATTCAGCAGTGCCTTCGCCCGCTCGATGACCTGTTTTCGTCGTGAGACACGGACATCTTCGACTTCCTCGACGTTAATGGTTGCTTTGCAGGGGCCGACACGGTCAATGCTTTCAAATGCGGCCGCAAGGATAACCGTCTCTACTTTATCTAGAGACGTCGGGAGCGTGAGGATTCCTTCGCTTTTCCCGTTCTTTGAGTCAAGCTCCACCTCGATTCTTCCGACTCGTGCTGATCGTTGCAGCTCGCGAAGATCAAGTTCATCTCCAAGGAGCCCTTCGGTTTGCCCGAAGATCGCTCCGACGACATCTGATTTTTCGATGATTCCGTCTGCCTTAATTTTAGCCTTAATCAGGTATTTTGTAGTTGATGGATCGATAACCATTACTTTCACCTCGTATGCATCAACTCTTTGAAAAATAGCACTTGGTTCTGCGCGTAGTGGCAGAGGTCTTAGATTTCTTCTCCCAATATTATAACTCTTTTTGCATATCTCTTGAGAGGAATTAAATCGGTAATCTTAAGGTGATGAAGTACCATTTTTCATTACGTTGATACTTAATATGAAAGTATAGAACTTATTTCGTATATAAATGTTATGCTAAAATTGGCTTTGTCCGTAAAGTAGGGAGATGAACCGACTTTACAGGCAAGTTGTTGATTTTACGGGCAAAATAGATGTTACTGAATATAAAAAAGCTGAATTTTTTCTTTTATTTCTTCTCTTTTGATTTCTCCGCCTTGTTTAATCATATCAGCAACAAAATCACATACAAATTTTGGGTTCTCGTCTAGCATTTTTTCTATTGTTGACCATAGCACTTCAGTATCTTGTGATATGACCATTTTTAATAATGCCTCCAAACCCTTGGATATTATCATATTTAAATAACCATTTTGTTCTGTTTTTTCTTCTAAAACTGTATCTACGATTTTCTTAAAAGCTTCTAATTTTTTATTCAAATCAGCAGATACTTCGATTTCAATTTCTGTCATAGAATCTCCTAAATTAGTATCTGGTTACTCTATATCACTTTTTTTATATCATTAAGTTTTAAGAAATCGGGAGTGATGCCGAACTCAAACATGGCGTTAATCAATACCGTGATATTGTAGGCGATGATTTTGCAGAGCATCTCATTTTCCTGGGCTACTCGCTTCCGTGATTTCAATGTCTCACCGAATTTCTTTTTTATCGCCGAGAACGTACTTTCAGCATTGCTCCGTTGGTGATAATGCTCCTCAAATTCCTCTTTGTGCATCTGGAAAAAAAGGAATGCTTTTCGCCATAGCTTTGAGCCTCTTGAATTTCCAGTGGCATTTTCCTTAAATGGAATGAATGCCTTTCCACCAAGACCTTTGACAATCTCGTGGTTTTTCCGTGATGAATATGCCTTGTCTGCCACGATTTCGTCAATGTCGAATCCTTCTGCTGTTCGTTTGACGAGTTTTTCAAACTGTGGGCTGTCGTTTGCATGTTCCTCAGTGATTACAACATCGGTGACGATGTTTGTCCGAACACCTGTTGCGATGTGGACCTTGAGCCAGTTACGCATCCGTTTGTTCCCGTGTTTTTGTTCGCAATACATGCCGAATGAAGAGCACCGAAAACCGGAGGAATCAACTGCAAAATTCGTTTCAATCCCTGCCAATGGGACTGCCGACAATAGAACGAGCCTGTGAAGCATCGGCGTTATTTCTGGTTTCAATAATATGCTTGATACTGCATTGTAATGTGGATTATGGGAGATTTGTGAGCGTTGCAAAGCCTGGTGATACAGGCAATGGGCACGCCGAAGCGATAACTGGCTGTAGACCTTCATTATGCAACAAAAAAGCTCGTCGTTTAACTTAAGCCTCGGTCTGCCCATGTGCTGCTCTGATTCATCAATAGTGGAGACAAGCTGAGACAGGAACATGTCAAACAACTCGATTTCCTGGCTCTGAGCCTGATTATAGTTCGCCCAGTCCTGGGAATACGTCACGGGAGCTATCGTAGGCTCCTGCCCCTCGATGGTGACGTAGCCTACCTCCAAATGGAGCTTCAACGCCAGGACATGCTTGCAGGGCCTCAATGTACCGTTTTTGATATAATCAGGGCAGTTGCAGACCCATTTCTCGCCGTTCCATTCCACACGGTAGCTTCCTATCCCGGTCTGTGATTGGACGGTAAACAGACCTTCTTTTATCTTGGTTATAGCAGCTTCTTTTGAAAGGATAATCTTTGCCCTTTCTTCTCGGAGTTTTTCGTATTTTGACAACTCTTTCACCAATACTATATTTGTCTCTGGAAGTATATAAAGGTTCGAAGGGGGTCACCGAAAGTAATCATATATGGTATTGTTTAGAAATCGTTATATAATTCATATATCATTATCGATTGCAAAAGAGGATTGGAATGCTTAAGACTTGGGAGATGAAAAAGAAGGAAATTCAGAAGATGATTGACCATAACGGCATTATTGACGTTTATGAGAGAGAAGTCAACAGCAATGGAAGTGTTTTTGTCTCGGCTTCTAAAAAAAGGGATGTTCGTGGCTGTCCCGTTTTCGTTATCGTTTTGAACAAAGATATGGGGGGCGAGGCTTAAATTGGCAACTCTTTCACCAGATTTGTCAATGCCGAACCCCTCACACTTTGCCTTGCTCCATTGGAAACAATGGGGGGAGTGCTAGAAAATAATGGTGTATAAAAATGAGAAAAAGAAAAAAGGAAGGATAAAATGGCAGAGGATAGTTCAGTTGACCTTCAAAGATGGGCGGATGCTCAGGAAACCTCATTGGAGTTAGATGTTCATGGAAAAATAATTGATTTTCTTGAACCAAATATATCCCGACCAGATGCTCCTGAAGAGAGAATCAGGCAACTCCTTGCATATTCTCTGCATTTTGAATACGGTTACCCAAAAGAAATAATGAGTTTTGAAGTGTCTATCAAAGATGGAACAAAAGAAGTGAAAGATATTCACAGTGGAAAACCGATTCGGGCGGATATTGTTATTTACAAATCGAAGGAGGCGAAATTATCTTGCGACCAAGGGAACATCTTTGCTATCTTTGAAACTAAAAAAAAAGACAGAGACGATGGATACAATCAACTTGTATCCTACATAGAAAAAACATCTGCTGAAGGCGGTGGGTGGAGCAACGGGAAACGCATAGAATTTTATCGTAGAATACTAAAAAGACCTACGGGACAGGAATTTAAAAAATGGCCCGGTTTCCCAAAATACAAACAAGCCTGGGATGCAGTTGGTGCATACAAAAAAAGTGAACTGGTTATTCCCCATAATTTAAAACCAGTGTTTTTAGCAGCACATAACGCCATATATAAAAGTGGAATAAATTCTGAAGATGTGGCCTTGGATATGGTTAGAATTATTTTAGCAAAACAGCGAGATGAATTGGACCCAGGAGATGATTGTAAATTTTATTGCACTCCAGAAGAATTTGAAACTGAAGAAGGTAGAAAAACAGTTGCCAATAGAGTGAAAAGCATTTTTATAAAAGTGAGAGACGATAATCTGGATGTATTTGATGAGAACGAAAAAATCACAGCAAACGAAGATGAAATCGCAACAATCGCTTCCTATCTCTCAATGTATTCTCTTACAAAAGCAGATGTTGACGTGATTGGAACGGCGTATGAAGTTTATGTGGCATCTCATTTAAAAGGGGAGCGAGGGCAATATTTTACCAATAGATTATTGATTAAACTTATAGTAAATATTTTAGGTCCAACAGAAGATGATATTGTCCTTGACCCCGCATGTGGTTCTGCTGGATTCCTTCTATCCGCTCTTAATTTTGTGAAGCGCAGGATAAACAATTCCATTAGAACATCTGAGGCAAAAATAGAAACCATCAACCGTTTTAGAGGCAATTTGTTTGGTATAGATATTAGTCCAAAATTGGTAAAAGTAGCTCAAGCAAACATGTTAATAGGAAAAGATGGTCACACTGGAATTATCAAAACAGACAGTTTAAATTCTGTTGAAAAACAAGTTCCTAAACCATATTGGAAAAAAGCTGGATTCGGGAAACCAACAGTAGTTATGACAAATCCTCCTTTTGGCTCATCATCGGAACACAAAATAAAGGTCAGAAATAAGTTAGAGCAATTTGAGATTGGTTATATCTGGGATACAGATGAGAATGGAAATTTAGTGAAAACAGATAAATTGGCTGAATCATCAGGACGACCTCCCGAACTACTTTTTCTGGAACGGTGCATTCAATGGATTCAACCAGGAGGTAGAATCGGGATTGTAATGGCAAGAGGTCAACTTGACAGTAAGGAAGCACTTCCATCAAGATATTTAGCGATGAAAGAATGCAAGATAATTGCTATTATAAATGCTCACGATGATAGTTTTCAACCATTTTGTGCTTCCAAGGCATCATTGATAATGTTGCAGAAATGGCGAGAGGATGAAGATAGAACTAAAGATTACAAAATTTTTATGGGTATTTCAAAAAAAATCGGTCAAAATTCACGTGGGGAACCTATATTCAAAAGAGACGCTGAAGGAAAACCAATTATAAAAAATGGTTCACCTATCTTGGACCATGATATCGACGAAATTATTGAATCATATATAAATTTCAAGAAGGGAAAACAAATAATTCATAGTTTCTGTTATTCTATAAAGAAAAGTGAAATCGATGATAAAACGTACAGTTGGAATCCTGTCCGTTATCTTCCTAAATTAAATGAGAGTTCTAAAAAAGTTCTTTCATTGGGGGAAGATGAAAAAAAATGGACAATTCAAAGACTTGGCGATATCGCTATAGTTTTTAATGGACCAAGATTCAGAAGACCATATGCTGATGAAGGAGTAACATCGGGAGATGGCATTCATCCGTATTATACTGGAACGGCTATGACACAAACAAAAGGTGAAAATATAAAATATTTAGATAGAAAAAAGGCATCTAAAACGCAAAATAAACAGTTGGATAAATTAACGATACACAAAAACTGGATTCTTATTACCGATTCTGGAACCTTGGGGCGGGTGATATATGCATTGTCTCATCATGATGGCGTTATTGCTACAAACAATTTAATCAGAGTTATCATAGATGAGCCTTATTTGAGAGGATATGTATATGAATTTTTACAATCTCCAACAGGACAAAATCAAATGCTTAAAAATGCCTATGGAACAAACCAAGAACATTTGGACCCAGAGCATGCAGCCGATATTTTGATTCCAATTCCAAAAGATAATGAGATACTGAAAAAAATTGGAGAAAAAGCATTAAAAGGAATTGAATTTATACAAAAAAGCATAGAATCACAGAAGAACGCAACACAGTTATTGGATTCGATAATAGTTTAATCTATATTAAAAACGCACATTCCACAAGGTATAAAAAATGAAACCGACTTGGAAGATGATATAATCTGCCCTCACTGCAACGCCAAAGGTCAGAGAATTATCATCAAGGATTACTCTCCGATGCTCATAACCGAGAAGTCCTGATAGAATGCGGAGCATGTGATAAGCTCTACAAGATTTACAATAAGTTTGATAAGGTTGTAAAATTGAATGAAGAATGATAAAATGACTCAAAACGAATCAACTCTAAATAAGTTAACGTGGGTTTTAGTTTTTTTAACTGCAATACTTGTAATTCTGACCGGAGTTCTATTAAAGGCTACAATACAATATGCGGCAGATTCTCAAAAATACGCTGCTGAATCACAATCTTATGCAAGTGAATCAGCAAATCAATTACAAAATGTTACGCAACTAAATGAAGAAATTATCAACTAGTATAAAAATCCAGAACCAATATTAACGAATTGGACAAACCCTGGAAGTTTCTCTTATCTATATCTTTTAAATTATGAAAATTGGATTAAATTTCACAACCCGTTTCCTTTATCTCAAGAAGCAACAGAGATAACAGTTTATCTTTGGAATTCAGGCAGAGCACCTGCAAGATACTTGACAATTAATTTAGACTTTGAAATAAAAGGATATGACAATCAAAATCCAACATATCCCTATCCTATAAAAATGTACAGTATTGCAACTCCAAATGATTATCTTGGATATGTCGGACTTTTAGATGGTACATATATTAATGCCACTATGCACGGGGACGGTGTTATATTGGTGAACTCTGAAGGGAAAATTGAATTTTTACCTGAAATAGAGAAATCAAAGAATATAATCGAATATCCAGAAGATATTAAACTTGGCAATATAAAACCAAACGACATTACATCATTTTCAATAAAAGTGTTTGCGATGTATGGCGGTGTAGAAGGCAGTATGACAATTCATATTAGAGATTTAGATAATAAAGAATTACAGAAGATTTCCATTCCTTTTATGTCTTTGTAAAAACAAAATAGACTTTTGGGTCAAAGCCTTGGACCGCAAAAATTATATTAAGTATTTAGTATATTTAGTCATTAAATGGTGGAAAGGAAAGATTGTAAATATTTTCAATATGTATCTAAAAGAATTTATGGGATTGATAAACCAACAGCACAAATAATTAGAATGCCTATATGTAAGATTGATAGAATGTCTGCTGGTGGTTGCAAAGAGAATTGTCAATGGTTTGAACAAAAAATCTGATTCTGATATTTCCCTGTCTTCGTCATATATCATCATCCTTTAAATACTATCATTTGTCAAACTTGCCAATTGGCGACCCCCTGGAGCAAAGCCTCCCCGTGGGAAAGCCACACAATTTATTGTATGGAATGGGGACTTGCCAAATCGTGGTGGATTTCATGAAAGAAGAAATCGTAATGAATACATTCAAAGATTTGATATTGGAGATGTACATGGGATTTTCCAAACTAGTGACTCCTGCGACGAATGAGGATTGAATGGCTGAAATACCGCAGAAGTTTTTGCAATACTTAACAGGATACGGGCCTCGGATAATAGACAGTTATTGCGCCGAGACAATCGGATGGGGTCACAGAGTAATAAGACGGATGAGCAAGGAAGATTTCGATGAATTGAGGAATTATGGAGATATGGTCTATCTGAATGGAGATTTGGCCTGTCTGAATGGTTGGTTTCTCATAACGAAATGGCTCACAGTCAATGAAGCAATTCAGAAATATGGGCCGATAACACACGAAACTCTGAGTTCACGAGGCGGTTTTATAACCTTCGGAAAAACAAGGTTCCTTAGCAAACGGATGGACCCCAAAAACGTGTCTAAGGAAAAGTATTGAATAATCGACTTTACAGGCAAAAATTCTACTTTTCAGGCAAAACGGAGTTTACGGGCAAAGCCGCTAAAATTTTACAGTCTGCAACTTTGGCTGATTTCTTCAGTTTATTCCTTTATAGGGGTGTATGGTATTGCGCCTTTCCGTTCTACAATTTCCGTACTGCTTCTTTTAATGTAGTAACTATTTTTTTGTTCAAATGACACAATTCTTTTCGGAAGAATTAAAAGTCTTGCTTAGTATTCAGTCAGGATTTCCATGGGCGAAAAAATCTTCATCGGCGTCGCATGGCCATACGCAAATGGCTCGCTACATCTCGGACATATCGCAGGGTGCTATCTCCCCGCGGACATCTTCGCACGATACAACCGCCTGAGAGGCAATGATATCCTCATGGTCTCCGGTAGTGATGAACACGGGACACCAATCACCATAACCGCAGAAAAAGAACATACCACACCGCAAGCAATCGTGGACCGCTACCACCGTGAGCATACCGAGAACATGAAGCAACTCGGCATCTCATTTGACCTGTTCACCCGGACAACGACGCCAAACCACGAGGGAACCGTACAGGAAATCTTCCTTGTCCTCTATCAAAACAAATATATCTACAGAAAAAGCCTTGAGGCGTATTATTGTCAAAATTGTTCACGATTCCTCCCGGATCGATACGTTGAGGGGACCTGCCCGTACTGCAACACATCAGAGGCACGAGGCGATCAGTGTGACAACTGTGGAAAACTCCTTGATCCCTTTGAACTCATCAATGCCCGATGCAAGATCTGCGGGGGAACACCTGTCAAGCAAACCACAGAGCATCTCTTCTTCGCCCTCAGTACCTTTGAAACGAAGCTTCTCAAATGGTTACAAGGGAAAAAATTTTGGAAGGCAAACGTCCTGAAATTCACCAACAACTGGCTGCAAAACGGGTTACAGGACCGGGCAATCACTAGGGATATCAGCTGGGGGATCAAAGTCCCGGTGTTCGGTTTTGAACACAAACGCATCTACGTCTGGTTTGACGCGGTCATCGGGTACCTCTCCGCGAGCAAAGAATGGTCAAAAAAGCACCACCAGGCAGGGAAATGGGAGGAATGGTGGAAAAACCCAGAGGCGAAACATTACTATTTCCTCGCAAAGGACAACATCCCGTTCCATTCCATCATCTGGCCCTCGATCCTCATGGGGTACGACGAAACACTGAACCTGCCATACGACATCCCGGCGAACGAGTACCTCACCTTGAAAGGGGAGCAGTTCTCTAAAAGCCGTGGTATCGGGATTTGGGTGCCGGAAATCCTGAAACGATTCGACGCGGACGTGGTGAGGTATTATCTTTCTATAAACATGCCTGAGAACAAAGATACGGACTGGTTGTGGAACGACTTTGTCGCGAAGAACAACGATGAGCTCGTGGGAACCTACGGTAATTTTGTCCACCGTGTCGTCACCTTTACGAGCAAGAACTTCGGGTCGATCCCTCCGCTGGGAACCTTGGAGCCCATGGATAAGGAAGCTTTGCAGAGAATCGAGGAAACTGCTAAAGAAATCGCGGAGTCCTTAGAACAATGCTCCTTTAAGAAAGGGCTTCGGGCAGCGATGAACCTTGCGCAGTACGGGAACGTCTACTTTGACCGTAACCAACCATGGAATCTCTTGAAAACACAGAAGGAACGCTGCGGGACGGTTCTCCATGTCTGTCTGCGTCTTGTTCAAGCACTTGCGGTATTTACAGAACCATATCTGCCCTTCTCTGCAGCTCGCATCTGGAAAATGCTGGGAAAGACCCACCCGATTAAGCACTGGGATGAGGCAACCGCGGAACTATCAGCAGGAACACCATTGGAATTACCAGCACCTGTATTCAAGAAACTTGAGCTAACACAGATTGTCTCAGAATCAGACCCGTTCTCCAAGCTTGATCTACGGGTCGCAAAAGTCATAGATGTACAAGACCATCCGCAAGCAGATAAACTATACGTCATGCAGGTGGATTTGGGGCCACTCGGGAAACGCACCATCGTCGTAGGGATGAAACCATACTACTCGAAAGAACAAATCCTGGGGAAATCAATCGTGATGGTCACAAACCTGAAACCCGCAACCATACGAGGCGTGGAATCAAAAGGGATGTTACTTGCCGCGACAGACACTACGAGCGGTATGGTCACCCTCCTGAACCCACGGGAAAGTACCCCTGGCGCGGAGGTCGGCGTTGACGGAGTCGCCCGGGAGCCGGTACCCGTCCTTGAATTTACGGCATTCAAAGAAGCACCCATGGTCGTGGACAACGAAGGTCGTGTCGTTTATAACGGAAAGCCACTTAAAACAAAAGGTTATATTGTGGTCACCGACCACAAAGTAAAGGAAGGAGCTACCGTCTCATAGAAGCATCATGGGGGCCGAGATGATGAGTGCACACATCGTTGTGAACACAGATTTACCATTACCTATTGTCAGCAAAGGCAAGGTCCGGGATATCTATAGCGCAAACGGAAATCTGCTACTGGTTGCAACCGACAGGATCTCCGCGTTCGATATCGTGCTACCAGACCCGATTCCCTGGAAAGGCGTGTGCCTCACCCAGCTTTCGAAATTCTGGTTCGATTACACAAAAGACATCATCCCCAACCAGGTGATTTCCACCGAGGTTGCTGATTTCCCTCAAGAAGTCCGGGGCTACAAAAAAGAGCTTGCGTATCGCAGCATGCTGGTGAAGAAGACCAAGGTCGTGCCAATCGAGTGCATCGTACGAGGCTATTTGTCGGGATCTGCGTGGAGCTCGTATAAAAAAGACGGGACCGTCTGCGGAATCAAATTACCGAAAGGGTTGCAAGAATCCGAGAAGTTTGACGAACCGTTATTCACCCCTTCGACGAAAGCAGCCTCAGGCCACGATATCAACATCTCCATCGAGGAGATGACGCGACTTGTCGGACGCGACATCGCACACAAATTGAAGGACTACTCATTAACAATCTACAATACCGCGGTGGAGTACGCGTTGAAACAAGGCATCATCATCGCGGATACCAAATTCGAGTTCGGGCTGCTGAACGATGAGCTTCTCTGGATCGACGAGGCGCTCACGCCTGATTCCTCTCGGTTCTGGCCTGCGGACCACTATGAACCAGGCCGCCTGCAACCAAGTTTTGACAAACAGTACGTCCGTGATTACCTTATTTCAACCGGGTGGGATAAAAACTCAACACCGCCACACCTCCCTAAAGAAGTAATTGATGAAACAACAAGGAAATATCAAGAGGCGTACGAGAGGATCACTGGCAAGAAATTTCTTTTTCGATAAATGAACGGAAGAGACGTCCGTCATTCTTTTTCACCAAGTACGTTCATAAAGGAAGACAAAAGATTAATGAAGAGAAATCAGTACTCTATAGTGAGTACAGGGGAATCAATATGAAGAAAAAAGGAAAAATCCTATTCGTAATCAGTCTTGTTTTTTTATTCCTCTCAGCATCATGTATTCAGGCTCTGTTGACATCGAAAAGCAATCCAATAGGGATGAATACTGCCTCAAAGGATTCTTCTCAACAAGACGGTCGCTCCCTTGCAAAGCTGCAATGGTATGCCCCGAAGGGGGAACTCCCTGGTACGTATGCTGACTACATACAAAACCATCCCTTGACGCCGGCGTTGTTTGCAACACCATATACGATGAATTCTGTTCTCCAAAATTATTCATTGGGAATTCTGGTGGATGACTCGTTGTACCCTTCAATTGAAAACAGTGTTTCACAATACCTCGCTGATCTTGAGGCAGAAGGATACGTCGTGTTCATCCAATCGGTTTCCGGGGGAACCCCCGAGGACATCAAGGCATGGATCAACGCACGGTACGACGCAGGAGCGAGTGGGATTGTACTTATCGGAGATATCACTGCCGCATGGGTTGACGTCTCCGGTGAGGTGTTTCCGAGCGATTTGTTTTACATGGATCTTGACGGCAGGTGGCAAGACACAAATCACGATGGGATCTACGACACCCATGATGCAGGGAGCGGTGATATGGGCCCCGAGGTGTACGTCGCGCGCATCAATGCACATCCGCTGACGTATGACTCTGAAGCAAACATGATCAATGATTATTTCGCAAAAGCGCACGCGTATCGAACCGGGGCGCTTTCGCAGCGTTGGCGAGGGCTTGAGTACGTGGAAGAGGATTGGTTCGACATGGACGTGAATCTTGATCTGATCTACGGGCCGAACGTGACCCGGTACGATTACGGGTACTTCACCACCGCGGAAGATTATCTCCATCAGATGTCCCTTGGCCAGCATTTTGTTCAAGTCTGTGTTCATAGTTATTCAGGCGGTCATTACTTCAGCACGCGTCCCACTGAATCTGCCTCGTACGCGAATGTCTATGTATACAGCCCGACGAGTCGCCCTGCGAAGCTGCTTGTCGGGAGTGACGACGGCATCAAGGTGTGGTTCAATGGCGCAAATGTGCTCACGAAAGATCGATATGGCGGCTGGACTGAGGATCAGTTCTCGGTTAATGTGTCACTTCAAGCTGGGTGGAACCGGTTGCTCTGTAAAATCAGTCAGGAAGGTGGTGATTACAAGTTCTCGGCACGGTTCACGGATTCAAACGGCGTCACATTTTCTGACCTCCTCTATCAAGTGAACGATCCCGCCTCGCATGGCGGGGAAGCGCCATATATACGCAGTTTCTTACTGAATGGGTTCCACCAGGACATATCAGATAATTTCTGGAAGTATCTCACGACCAATTACCTTGGTGTCGACGAAAGCGCTCTTGACCCTCACGCGGGGGATGTGACGAATGGAACAACCTGGACAACCTATGATTCAGGGAACCCGTACATCAACTTAGGTGAATACTGTAATAATGCGGAATTTGGCGTGTGCTATGCGTACGCCTGCATCTATTCGGTGGCGCAGACGACGTGCCAACTCTGGATGGGGTACGATGACGGCGCCCGTGTGTGGCTGAATGGTAACGAGGTCGTGTTCGATAACCGGTATGGGGGATTCCAAGCTGATATGAAGAAAGTCAATGTGACACTTCAAGCTGGTGAAAACAGGCTGATGGTGAAGATTTCTCAGTGGATGGGAGAGCATGGGTTCAGCGCCCGGTTCTGCACAGCAAACGGCAGTGAAATCAGTGGTCTTTCATATGATCCTGAACCCACTCCAATAACTCATATTGGTACCTGGCTTATCAACGGTCCGTACGTGAATCCCGACAAAAAAACACGATTGAGCACCGATTACCTTGGGAATGAATCGACGGTTACGCCAGATGAAGGCGAGAGCGCGCCGTTTGGGACCTGGCAACGAGGCATCGGGAACGGCTGTCCGTTCAACCTTGGTGTATTCTTTGACCATGGCGCATGGGTGTTTTCCCAGGATATCCAAGATCGTGATCCACCGGTGTTGTTTTATAACTTGTTTGCCTGTGGCCCAGGGCGTTTCACTGATGAAAACTACCTTGCGGGGTCCTATATTTTCCATACGACCTCCGGATTGATCACGATTGCGTCATCCAAAAGCGGAAGCATGCTGAATTTCGATGATTTCAACCGGCCGCTCAGCGAAGGGAAAAGCATCGGGGAGGCATTCCGCGAATGGTTTGATGCCCAAGCACCGTATGTCCAATGGGAGAAAGAATGGTACTACGGGTTGGTCGCATTAGGTGACCCGACGCTCTTGGCTGTCACCCCGATCAAGATGAAGATTAACCGCCCAGAAAATGCAATCTACGTTGCTGATAAGAAGATTCTTCCGTTCCCGGCTCCGCTTTGTTTCGGAAAAATCACGATAAATGCCTCTGTGCAGAGCGTGAGTTATGGGGTCGATAAAGTGGAGTTTTACGTGGATAATATCCTGCAGGAAACAGTCGCCACCGCGCCATATACGTGGACCTGGAGCCATCTTGCGTTCTTCAAACACGTGGTAAAAGTGATCGCGTACGATACCGGTAGTCACAATATAACACGAGAAATAACGATGCGGAAATTCTTCTAGGCTCACCCTTCTTGTACGGGAGAACGCCAATCGATCCCTGGGGTTCGTATCCCCAGTTTTGGGATCATCGGAGTGCGTCGCTTATGCTGGCTTTTCACCCGCATGTTTCGGATGCGGTCCACCTGGAATCTTGTTGCATTGGCGGCCCTCTGTATTTCTTCATCCTTCAGTTTCAGCTCGAGGCCGTACAGGATTTTATCAAGGGTCGCGTAGTTCATCCGCAGTTCCTTTTCGTCGGTCTGCCCGATCCATAACCCTGCGGTGGGCGGCTTTCTGAGGATTGGTGTTGGTATCTTCAGGTAGTGGGCGAGCTGACGCACCTGTGTTTTGTACAGGTCGCCAAGCGGCTGGAAATCAACACCACCATCACCGTATTTCGTGAAATACCCGACGAGCATCTCTGATTTATTGGAAGTGCCGCAGATTAAGCTCCCTGTTTCATTCGCGAACTCATACAGAAGGATCATTCGTACTCGTGGTTTGATGTTCGCGATGGTTAATCGTTTTGGTCGTTGAAGAGATACTTGAAATTGATGGACAAACGGTCCGATATCGATTTCTTTGCATCGTAAATGAAACGTCTTTACGAGAAGCTGCTGGTGCTGTGCGTCCGCCGTCGGGGTCGTCTCATCCGGCATGAACACACACTGCACGTTCTTTACTCCTAGCGCCGCTTTGCACAATAGTGCGGTCACCGCGGAGTCCACACCGCCGGACAGACCGAGAACAACACTGGTGCTCCCTGCGTTCTGCACATAGGTCTTTATGAACTCGGTAAGGATTGTGGCGGTTTCCTGCGGATCGATTGAGAGATCGATGGTCTCACCTCACACCCATGTTTCAATTGATTCTTTTATTAATGTTTCCGCTTTTTTAAGGATCTTGTCGTCAACCGCTTGAAAGGAGGAACGAGCGATCGCGAGCGGTATCCGCCGGAGATAATCTGACATCCGGAGATCCCTTCGCAACTGCGTATTGTAATATGTTTCCACTATTTCATTCATCGCATGAAGGTACCGCTCTACTTGTTTTTCCGAGGCGCTGATTCCGGGCTCGTACCGCCGCGCAAGCTTCACCCATTGATCGTAATACTCGTGTTTTTCCTTAAGCTCCCCTTTCCCGTAGAATTTTTTACGGAACAAATTCAGCCGGTCCTCTTTCCCGATGTTTTGGACCTTTACGACGAGCGCGCACCTGCTTATGAGAAGCGGGGACAGCCCGATGTCCGCCAGTGCCTTTTTCCCGAATACCTTTGATTTGGGGTTCGCAAACGCGATCATGATAAACTCGCTTTCGATGTTTTGATGCAGCTTCGCTGAATGAACGCTGCATTTACCGTTCGACAACAGTTCATAGCAATATTCGATGTCCTCCTCAGGGATCTTATCGAACTCATCGACTAATACCAGTTTTTTATTGGCATGAGGGAGTGCCCCGAGATCACCGGTCCCCAGATGACACACGAGCCCTGAGCGCGTGGTGTTCGCACCAATCGTCGTGATATCAGTAAACTGCTCGGTAATGATTTCCTTTGCCATGGTCTTGCTGCTTCCTGGCTCCCCAATGACCAATGAATGCACAGGATCTTGATACGTGGAAAACATGCTTGCTGCGATCACCTGTTTCATGATGTCATTGCCGTGGATCTCCTGAAACACGTTTTGCCAAAACCCTTCAAACCCGCGCTCTTTTGCAAAAGCTTTCAGTTCATATTCTGGAAGGTAAATACCGCTTTTTTCACGCTCCTCGATCTTTTTACTCTCAAGGATTTCTCGTAACCCCTCTGCCTTGTTGATGACCTTGGTGAACGCCTCTGATTTGCGGGAGAGCTTCAGGATGTTCCCCTCGATGGTGAGCGCGGCATTCCCCCAGCCGACTGCGTACACATCCAGTGCGTTTAGTATGGATTTCACGACCGCCCGGTCGGTTCTCTTTGCAGTGATTTCGATGAGATCACCGTTGTTGACCGCGATATCAAGGATGTTTTCATTGGCGAGGATGTTACGCGCCCGTTGGATCAACATCAGTCCCTTGCCGCTCCCCATGCCAAGCGAGGAGACGGACATGAGTGCGATCTGCTCAAGGGTGGTGATCCCCATGTTCTCTAATTTCTTCCGATCCGAAGCGACAACACCGAGTTTCGTGAGATCGTCTTCCATAGGACACCTTGTGAGAACAGGCCTGAACGGTGTCTCAGGATTAAAAGTTTCTGGTACTATCGGCTCTGTACTTTTAATCAATTTGCACCTTCAATGATATTTCTATCCTATTAAAAAAAAGACCCATTTAAGTTCAATGAAAAACAGGAAAAGAAACTTATACGATGTTTAGGAGAAACAATTGAAAAAGAGTGTCGGGAACAGTGAACAACATTTTTAAAGTGGGATGTCATATAAAATTATGGAAGGTAATCAAATGTTTATGAAAAGAGCAGGAACTATGTTCATTTTTTGCGTCATGCTCCTATTATTGATCCCGGTCGTCACTCCGAGTCCTTCGGAGAAGCAGTCGGATGCTCTCCGATGGTTCCTCTCCCCACCGGGCAATAGGTCACTTCCATCAATGGAGGAGATCTACCAAGAAAAGTTCGGTATTTGCGGCGAGGAGGGTGCAGTGTCCATGCCGACGTATACGATGGCAGGTCAAACGTCGATGTCAAGCGGTCCAATGAACTCCTCATGGCCGATGTACTGCCACGATGCTAGGCATACGAGCAGAAGCCCCTATAGTACTGCAAATAATCCATATGTAGAAAAATGGCGGTTTAGTACAATTAATCATTTATGGATCTCTACTTCAATGACGATTAGCAACGATGGAACGATTTATTTCGCGCAGCCAAATTACATGTACGCGTTATATCCAAATGGGATATTGAAATGGATATATCCAACGCATGAAATAACGATAGGTTCTGCTCCGGCGATTGATGAAAACGGGACAATCTATTTGGGTACGTGGGGTTGTTCATTGTGGGCATTCAATCCTGATGGGACCGTGAAATGGTGGAGAACTGGTCTGGGTGGCTCAATAGATACATCACTGGCTATTGCCTCAGATGGAACGATTTATTTTGGGACGATGAGGCAGAATGGGCAAATCATTGCGATGTATCCGAATGGTGGTTTGAAATGGCAATATTTTACCGGAGACTTGATTTTCTCCTCTCCGGCAATTGGTGACGATGGCACAGTTTATATCGGCTCCGGTGACAGCTATGTATATGCTATGTACCCCAATGGAACCTTGCGCTGGCGGTTCAAAACAGGGGGTGAAATCCATGGCGATCCGTCCATTGCTCCTGATGGAACCATCTATATTACCTCTTACGATGGGTACCTTTATGCGCTCTATCCAAATGGAACCCAGCGATGGAAGATACTTGTTGGGTGGGGATCTCAGTCGAACTCCGCAATAGCATCTGACGGCACGATTTATATCGGCGGAGACAAGCTCTATGCAGTGTACCCCAACGGTACGATGAGATGGGTCTTCGACCTTGGACCGGAGCGGTGGATCGGGTTGTGCTCCCCGGCGATCTCTGCGGATGGGACTATCTACGTCGGGTTGAACATCGGTGAGCATGGCGGTGAAATCCTTGCGGTCAATCCTGATGGAACGGAACATTGGAGAAAATACATTGCTCAAGAAGGGATTGAGAACTCTCCGGCCATTGCGAGTGATGGGACTATCTACGTCGTGGCAGATCAAGATGGCTCTGGTGATCTCATGGCCTTCGGTCGAGGGCCACTCAATGTAGATGCAAATGGCCCGTACAATGGATACTATCAAATGCCTGTTCAATTCAAAGGCATCGCCTATGGGGGGATGCCGCCGTACACGTACCACTGGGATTTCGGGGACGGGCAAACCTCGGATGCGCAGAATCCAAGCCACAATTATTCTGCGGTAGGAAATTACACCGCGACCCTCACGGCCGTTGACAGCGAGGGAAACACCAGCAGCGACAACGCAACGGTTACCATCACCTACTCGCCTCCGATCATCACGAAACCAGTGAATGGTATTTATATCTTCAATAGGAAAATCCTTAATTACAACAAGCCGGTTGTTATCGGGAAGATTACTATCGAAGTGACAATGCAGCAAGATCCATCGAAGATCGCCCGTGTGGAGTTCTCAGTTGACGGTAAGTTGAAAGCCACCGATACCGAAGTGCCGTACAGCTGGACGTGGCGTATGCCGTCGTTTTCCGCGCATTTCGTCACTGTGACCGCGTACGATACCTCAGGGAAAAGCTCAGCGACCAGTATCTCTGTCTGGAAGTTTTTTTAGGCGAAACCCCTTTATTACTGAATTCCGAATCAGACAATGAATCACCGTTCGTTGTAGAAAACACAAGATTAATGGTACTCGCCACAGATAAAAAATCTCTGGACCGGCTTGCCCATAAAGATATTCTCTTTCAGAATTAAAATGGTTTTCCCCCATTTATTTATCGTTTCATGATTTTTAAGAATTAAGATAGTACACCCCTAGTTTTTCATTCTAAGAAAAAAAACGGTGGTTACCGTCCTATCCTAAGTCGTTTCATCTCCCGCTCAAGGAACCGGTACACGGTCGGATGCTCGCTTCCACTGAGAAGCATATCGATTGCTTTTCGCGTGATATCCATGGAGTCGAAATCAGCGATTACCGCAACTGTATGCCCATAAATCGCGAGCGTGGTACCTGTTAGCCGTTCGATGACGTGTTTCGTTTTTCCATCGCGGCCGATGATCCTACTTTTCAGTCTTGTAACATGTGATTCTTTCTTCCCCACGTACTCGTAGATATCAAAAATGAACAATTCGTTTTCCTCACCGAACAACCGGAACGCGTTCTCGGGGGAAAACCCTCGTCCGATCGCGCGAACCACATCCTCCACTTTTAATGCCATGAGAGGATCCTTTGCTTCTTGCTCGTTGAAGACAACATCGCCTTCGTCGGAATCAATTTCCAATGTCACATGGGAGATGTCTTCGATGGTTTTCTTTGTTTCACCGTTCTTCCCGATCAAGACACCGACACGCTCTTTTGGAATTCGTACGATTCTCATCGATCATTCCTTCTTCGTTGTGAGTTTCTCAAAAATCTCCTGCTCGTCTTTCGTAATATCGTACTTCTTGAAATATTGGACAATATTATGAATATCGCGTTTCAAAAAATCAAATGCGGACGGATGTTCCAGCAGCACCGCTTGACCAACGTCAATAATATAGGGTTTATCTTTGTACATGAGAACATTATACGGACTTAGGTCCGCATGGACGATCTCTGTCTTGTACATCCGTGAGATAAATACCATGAGTTCGTCATAGATTTTTTTAGGGGCCGTAAGGTCCACATCCTTCAGGAGGGGCGCTGCTCGGTTTGCATCCCCGATGTATTCCATGATGAGGATATTATGGATTCTTTTGATCGGTCGAGGAACCCGGACCTTGGCCTGATGCAGTCGCTCAAGGTTTTTGTATTCTTTTTTCGCCCATTCATCGATGATTTCCCGCCGGTTCTTCAATCCGTATTTGAACCGAGGGTCACCCTCTAGATAGGTATAGATGTGTTTAAATGTCAGTGTTGATGTTCGATAGATTTTCACGGCCACATACTCATGTTCAGGGGTCGTCGCCCGAAACACATTCGCTTCTTTCCCTGTCGCGAGAGGAAAATCCATCTGCTCAATAACCTTGTTCGATATAAGCCTCCCAAGAAGCAACAGCGTTGATTTATCGAATACCTCGCCAAAGGTTTTCCGATCAAGACCTATCCGAGCTGCTAACTGCTCTGCTTGCCGGTCGAGTTTTTTCAGCCATTTGTCATCAAGAAGTTCATCAGAAGACATTAATTTCCTCTGGTAATAACTTTCTTCGACTCAGGCTGCTCGCCTGCGTCCGGCTGTATCGAAAAACAACATCTGCTTTCTCATTCTGGATATCCCATGGTTTAATGATGAGCAGGTCACCGGCGCGCACCCGTGCTTTCCGCTTCATTTTCCCTGGGATGCGGGCCATGCGTGATTTTTTATCCTCACATATCACATTGATACGAGAACCGCCCATGAGGCGTTCCGCGATCGCGAACATCTCCTGGTTCTTTCGATTCGGTAACGGTATTCGATAGTATCCTTCTTCGCCTTCCTGGCTTTCTACTGATCCATGTGGTTTTTCAAACGTGTTTTCCGTTGGCATATCCTAAAGCCCCAGTTCATCTGAGATATTCTTGAGTGCCTGTAAACTCAGCTCAAGGAACATCTGAAGTCCGAGTTCCATATCCTCACAGAGTTCAATTCGTTTTCGGTTGCAGCCTGCCGCGAAGGATTTATCCTTAAATTTGTCAAGTAACGTCTTGGGGGTGACATCCGCGAGTTTTTTTGATGGCATTACCAGTGCAGCGGCGATGATAAGACCGGAGACTGCGTCAGCAGCAATCAGCGATTTATCGAGATACGTGAGCGGAATTTGTGCGGTGTACGGATAGTTATGTGCCTTGATCGCATTGACCGCTTCTTTAGGAAGTAACTCATCGACCATTTTCACGGTGATGAACGCGTGTTTCTCCGGTTCTTCTTTTGTGTAATCATAATCCAGGTCATGCAACAGTCCTGTCACACCCCAAAGCTCGGGATCCTCACCTAGTTTCTGTGCTATGGATTGAAGGATTGCCTCGACCGCAAGTGAATGCTTGAACAGGTTTTTTGTTCGAAGGTTTTTCTCAAGCAGCGCATACGCTTCTTCCCGGGTTATCATACGAAGGAAGTGTAAATGGCGAGTTGATTTAAACTTTCCTCACCGCGCATCAAAAGAATTTTAAGGAGTGAACTTGTTTTCGCTTTCGCTGGTGTGACCATAAAAACGATCATGGTTGTTGATGAGGAGCCTCTTGTTTTGAACCAAGTGAAGGCGTTCCTGGAACAGGAAGACGTTGAGGTGATCACCGCAACCGACAGCCGACAGGCGCTCGCGTGGCTGAAAGAGGAAAATGAAGAAACCTTTGATTTGATCCTTGTGAATACCAGGATGCCCGGGAGTACGAAAACATCTGCGCTTTTCTCTCTAAATCCAATCTTTAAAAGGCAACCGCATGGTATCGAGGATTTTCTACCGAAACCGTTCACGAAAGAACAACTCGTTGAATTCGTTAAAAGAAAAATATAAAAAAAATGATTATTTGAGTGTTTTCACCCAGTCGTACACGGGCTGGACGAGTGTTTTGATGCGTTCTTTTTCTTTGGTCATCGGACCTGGGGTCCAGCCGTCCGCTGGTTCAAAATGGAAATCAGTGACCGTCCCGGTGCGCTGCTCTTTGGGTTTGAACACGATCTTTAACGGCATGCCAAATTCAACATCCCAGGGGTTGAGGCCATGCAGTTCGTTTGCGATCGCTACCTTGCTTTCCCCAACGACCGCATAGACAAGGATAATCGGCAGCCGTTTCAGCGAGGACCGCCCGCTCCACCCAGCGACGGTCCACGTATGGACTTGTGCGGTCAGCGGCATTTCCACCCAGTCGGTTGTTTGAAGGTTGCAGTCCAGATTCCAGCAGTGTGTCCGGACCGGCACCCAGGTGTCACCGCATGTCGGGCACCGGGTCCCCATGATTTTCCCCTCAAGAAGCCCGATGAAGAATTTACTGTTCCATCCATGCCGAATCGTGTAGAGTTGATCATAGTGGAGGAACTGGTTCATCGCGGTTCTGTCCTCTGAGATTTCATGACCGACAAACGCAAGTCCCGTTTCCTTCACACCCTCAGGTCGGTAGTCTTTTTTCTCGGAAAATATTGGTACTGCTGCGAATTTATCTTTTTTCTTTACGGTAACTGACTCCATCATAGGTTAATGCCTCCGTAGGATAAAGTTCGAGATACTCGTCCCTGTCCCCGCATGGCTGTTGACGATCCCGCATTCCGGGTCTGGAACCTCGGTTTTTCTACTCACATGTTTCCTGGGGATGAGTCCAGCCAGCTGGTAGTAACATTCAATCGTACTCATCAGACCAGTGGCACCCACGGGATGACCATAGCCCAGCAGCCCGCCGCCAGGGTTCATCGGGATGTCACCGTGCATGCTGGTGCGCTCATCACGGATGAACTTCGCTATTGTCTGTTCGTCTGCAAGCCCGAGCGCCTTGTAGATCTGTGCCTCGGATGTTGAGAACGCGTCATGGATTTCCCCGAAATCAATCTCATTCAACGGTTCATAGATGCCCGCCATTTTGTACGCTTGCTCCGCGGAGTTTCTGCACGCGGCAAACTCGGTCATCTCCGGGTACCCCGGGCCATACCGTTTTTCCCAGCCGGGGTTATGCAACCGGTCACCCGCCCGGATCGTGCAGCTGGACAACCCCATGCCATCGATCGTTACGTACTGATCTGGGTTGACTTTCTTGGCGTACTCCTCGGAACACACGACGAGGAACGCGACACCCCTACTCATCAGACAGCAGTCTAATTTCTTTATTGGATAGGAGATGAGCCGGGAGTTCATCACGTCGTCGACTGTGATATATTTGTGATCGTTGCGGTACCATTGTGCCTTGGGGTTGTCCATGGCGTTATTCTTGTTTTTCGCTGCTATCATCGCGACGTCTTCTTCGGTAACCTTGTTTTCCTTCATCCATTTGTTCGCCATGGCCGCGTAGTAGATCGGGTAGATGCCGCCGACCATGAGTTCATATCTAATATCTGAGGCCATCGCGATGAACTCACTACCCTGCGACTGTGAGACGCTATCCATGGTCTCCCAGCCGGCGATCCCGACGACATCGTGATGACCGGACATGACCGCAAGTGCGGCAGCATACAGCGCAGACCCGCCGGTGTTCCCCCCGTTTTCCACCCGGAAATGCGGGAGGCCGACAAGCCCGAGATGATCATGGACGATCCATTCCGGCGCAAGCTGATGGCCGAAATGGACCGAGAAATGGGAATAGATCATGAGATCAAGGTCACGGAGAGAAAACCCTGGGATGTCCTGCTGTGTTTCTTTGACGCATTCCGCGGCACCGCCTTCGATGCTTTCAAAACCGGTTGGGCCGTAGTCAAATGGTGTGGTTGCTCCTCCGATGATACAGACTTTCCGAGACATTGTTATTATTCCCCTCAGGACTACCAACCTTGTAAGGTCCCAGTCCCCATTTCTGTAATCTCTAAAGAATTAAAATAGGTTGTTATTTTCTTAAAAAAATAATAGGAAAATTTGGGAGGAAATTTTTCAAATGAATGCAATCAACCAATACGTCTACAATTTCATACTTTCTATTTTCAATTTCCAAAGTAGAAGTCTATAAATGTAAATTTAGGGTGGTGTCGAGTTGACGTTTGCTTCAAGACATGAACCTAATAAAAAGTAATAATTTGAAAGTTTAATTTTTAATCCTGTAAAACCCAATACACCAAGATAAAAAATTGTGTAATCAAAAAACCAGTTTGTTGATCCGACAAAACTTTTGATCTGACCGTAGAATGTTCCCGACCAATTTTTTTTACCTAAAATACCATAAGAAAGTATCCAACCTTCTGAAGGCGCTAATACATTACCTCCATGCTCATGAACTGCATAAAAACCAAAGTACAAATGACCATGTAAGTACAATGGAAAATAGAAATCACGTATAAATGAGAAAAACCACGACCAAAACCAAACAGAGTCATAGATATCTTGGGAAATCAATAACAATTCAGAAATTAATACATGAATGTTTATAAAAGTAAAAATTGGCCCTAATCCTTGTGTGTTCGTTGTAGTCCCTGTAACCAAACAAAAAAAGTTCCCATCTGAGATACCTTGATTTTTATTGTATAGTTTTTCAAAGACTTTTATGGCTTTTTGATACTGATACCCTCTAGTTATGAGTTTCTGTGTTTTTTCAACAATCATCCCCTTCGGTAACAACCCATATTTGTTCAACTCCACAACCGCTTCCTTGAAAATAGGAACAGCCTCTTCCCTAGTTGTCGTCTTGTTTAATCGTGCCCTGAAATCAACAAGATAAATCTGTAAATACTGGTATTGTTCCCTGGTGATTTTCACCGTTGTGTTCCCGAATCCATTGATTCCACATGCTTCTGTGGTCACTTCAACAAGGTCATTGTCATTTGTTGCTTTAACAATATTGAAGTTGATGCTTGGTGCAATAGCGACACAAATGAAAAGAAAGATGACACCTAATGTTATGATTTTTTTTATATCCATCATCTCATCCCAGGGATATCATAGGGTTTCTTAGCTGGACACCAATCAAACGTTAACCATGGAAATGTAAAATCATTTTTTGTGGTTACTCTGGTTAAAATGGGTTTTGGCAATAATCTAGGTCTACTCCAATAATTTAATAGCCATATGTTTATAAATATTGAATGATATCTAAAATCTAGTGAGACGAAAGCACTTTCAGAATTATTTCTAAAAATATTCTTTGAAATCGAATTCCATCCTGATTCATATAATTGAAGACCACCACCGTTATCTACAATTACGTTCTGAGTTATTTTATTATAATTTGAAAAACCTAATTCGATACCACAATTATTTTTTATTACATAATTTTTAGAAATAAAATTGTAGGATGAACGCACAACCGAGATTCCTACACCTTTGTTGTTTGTGATAATATTCTCAGAGATATTATGGAATCCTGATAAAAATAGATTGATTCCACGATAATTATCTTTGATTATATTTCCCTTAATGATAGCGTCACTATAAATAACTCTTATCCCTCCACCATTACCATCTGTACTATTTTGTAAGGTAAATCCTGTTATAGTTACATATTGTGCATATACAACAATAACGTCTTTTCCACCACCATCAATAACAGTAGTTTCTTTATCTTCACCAACCAGAGTAACCCTTTTGTTTACATTCACATCTTCATAATATGGTGAGGATTCATCATAGACAAACACCGTATCCCCATCACTTGCATTATCAATTGCATCCTGAATCCTCGTATAGTTTCCAGGACCACTACCACCAACATATAACCAATTCCCTCTCGATGTTGATAACAATGATTTCTCAATATCTTGTGCCATCGATGGAATGATACCTGTCCCAACAAACAAGAGAATGATTCCAACTGCCAACCCTTTCCTTAAAAAAGACTTCGTTTGCATATCTTTCCCACGCAATACAATTTTATAACAATGTTCACTTATAATAATGTTATTCTCTTATCATAATTAACAGGTTATTCACAATATGTTATTTTCCAATCACCATCCCAGCGGGATCGATCTTTTTGAGAATCGCTAAATCCTTTTGTGACGGTGGCGTCGTCACCGTCACTTTTTCAGGAATGACGATGTCAAACCTACTGTTCTCCTTGATCTGATCAATGGTGACGCCAGGATGAGTCGACAGCAGCGTCATATTCTTTGAGGTTTCATCAAATCCATATACCCCAAGCTGAGAAATCACCCGATACGGACCACTCCCGACAGGCAGCCCTGCCCTCTCCCGAGAATCAAACCCCTTCAGATACCCAGGTGTTGTCAGAAAATCAATCTTCTCAAGGAACCGATGTTTATCCTGCCGCATGATAATGATGGTTCTACTGCACAGCGTCCCGACATCGTTCGCACCGCCGCTCCCCGGAAGACGAACCTTCGGATGCTCATACGGGCCGATCACGGTCGTGTTCAGATTCCCGTACCGATCAATCTGCGCGCCACCAAGGAACCCGTAATCAATGTACCCAGCCTGCGCCATCGCCATGGAATCATGCATGCTTGAGGCAGCAACCGCAGAATAAAATGTCCGGGAATCGCCCACGCTGATCGGAAGCACCGGCATCTCCGGGCCAATCCCGCCCGCCTCAAAAAACAAAAGCAAATTCGGCGCGTGCGTCCGCTGCGCAAGCATCGCAGCGATCATCGGAAGACCGGTCCCCACGAACACGGATTTATTATCCTCAAGCATCCGCGAGGCGACACACGCGAGCATCTCCGTCGATGAGTACGATTCCTTTCCTGCGGCTGCTTCATTTTTGCCTTTTAACCATGGCGCAGTCATCGGCTCCTCAAAACGCTCGATCCTTTTGAGTTGTTCAAGTTTTTTTGCCCCGCCAACACACCGCAAATACTCCTCGAAATCCTTTATCCCGTACACGTATTTCTCAAGGTACTTCTTCACACCTTCATCAGATGCAGACGCGGATAACCATTCACCGATATGATCCTCATCAAAGAAATACTGATAGGGCATCTGACAGGGATGCGATCCGAACGGTGTCTCCACGACCGCACTCGCCAAGTAAAACGGGATCACAGTCTTCCAGGGCTCCTGGCGTATCTTTTTAGTATCCACGATTTTTTCCGTGGTGAGAATCAAACGTCGGGCCGCCCGAGAAAGCTCAAAATCCTCAACCATGATACCATCAATCTGGGCATTGCCAAATTTATCACATCGCGGTACGTGGATCACCGCGACATCAGGGTAACACGCGGGAAGCAAACACACCTGTTTTCCGCTAAATGGATCGATCATGGTTTGCGCGGAGCTATGCGAAAACGTATCAGTCCCCAGCATCACTCGCGTGGGGATGAACGGAAGCCCCATCATCGCCGCAAGAAACCGCCATTGATACCCCGCGTTACTAATCTCGCCTGTCACCGTGCATTTCCCGGTCTCCACCGCGCGCCTCGACGCAGGGGAAAGCCCCCGGAGCTCATGCCCAAACGAGTACGCGACCTCCACCTTGTCCACGCACCCTGAGCCGACCAGCAGGTCAAGGTCATGCACCGCGGTCTTCCCGGTCATCGAAAGATGCTGTTTATGTTGCCGAATGATCTCGTATACAATCGCCATGGAGACACGCACATGCCCGAACCCACCCATGGCAAGTAGCGACCCATTGGTGACAAACCGAGAGACCGCCTCCTGCACGGTCATCCGCTTATCCTCAAGACCCCGGGATTTATTGCGCATAATCCACTCGCGGTTTTCATCGGGATCATGCCAGCCGACAAGTAACCCTGTACCCTTCTCTACACCCACTTTATGTTCAACAAGAACCATTCATCCTCACATCCGTACCCATCGGAGTGTATCACTCATAAACACTCCTCACTTCCACATCGGTTGACCCTACTAAAAATCTTCGATAGAACAGAGGCGTAAATTTAAAGACCCGTGACTTATCCAGGTATGAGGATTCCTATGGATTTCCAACTTACCGAACAACAAAAATTGTTCAAAAAAACAGTAAAAGAATTCGCTGATAAAGAGATCAAACCGCTCGCCTCAAAAATCGACAAAGAAGAGTTCTTCCCATGGGAGCTTTATAAAAAAATGGGGAAGCTCGGGCTTATGGGCATGACCATCCCGAAGAACTACGGAGGCGCAGGGATTGACCGCATCAGTTATATGATCGCGCTCGAGGAGATCTCCCGGGTTTGCGGCTCCACTGGCATCACGGTTGAGGCCCATAACTCGCTTGGCGTCGGCCATATCTACGAGAAAGGAACAGAGGAACAGCGAAAGAAATATCTCCCACGGCTCCTCGACGGGGAAGGGATCGCGGCCTGGGCGCTCACCGAGCCGAACGCAGGCTCAGACGCTGCCTCCCTGCAGACCACGGCAGTGCCTGAGGGGGATGAATGGGTCATCAACGGCACGAAACAGTTCATCACCAGCGGTGATATCGCCAAGGTCGTCACGGTTATGGCGAAGACAGACAAGACACTCGGGGCGAAAGGGATCAGCGCGTTCATCGTTGAGAAAGACACCCCTGGATTCTCCGTTGGTATTTTGGAAGATAAATTAGGGCTGCGCGGCAGCAAGACCGTGGAATTGATTTTTGAGAATTGCCGGGTCCCCAAAGAGAACCTGCTTGGTGAGAAAAACCTTGGGTTTGTCGGTGCGATGACGATTCTTGACCGCGGCAGGACCGCGATAGGAGCCATGGCGGTCGGCATCGCACAAGGAGCGCTTGATGAAAGCCTCGCGTACGCGAAACAAAGGGTGCAGTTCGGCAGACCAATCGGGAAAAACCAGGCGATCCAATGGATGATCGCGGACATGGCGACATCGATCGATGCTGCACGCTTGCTGGTCATGCGGGCTGCGTTTCTCGAGGACAAGGGAATACCATTCAACATGGAGGCATCCATGGCGAAACTGTTCGCATCAGAGATCGCGATGAAGGCAACACGGGATGCGATTCAGATCCATGGCGGGCACGGGTACATGCGCGACCTGCCACTCGAACGATTCTACCGGGACGTGAAACTCACCCAAATCGGAGAGGGAACCTCCGAGGTCCAGCGGATGGTTATCGCAAAACGACTCGGACTGTAACCAAACAGGAGGATTTTCTATGGAAGAGAAAGAACCACAGTGCGACACGGTGTTTAAGAAAGACCGCTATGAGGAACTCTACAAAAGTTTCACCTGGAAAGTCCCCACGTTCTATAACTTCGGGTTTGATGTGGTGGACCAATGGGCGGAGGATCGGACGAAACTTGCGTTGATTTCCATTGATAAAACCAGCGAAAAACCCCGGTATCATACCTTCTATGACCTGAAAATGCAATCCAATCAGTTTGCGAATGTACTCCGAAGACTCCACGTGAAAAAAGGGGACCGAGTCCTCGTGATTCTCCAAAGCATCCCGGAATGGTACGTCGCATTGATCGGGATGTTCAAACTCGGGGTGGTCGCCATGCCAGGGACCGTGCTGCTCACCCCAAAGGACATCGAGTACCGGGTGAACCGGTCCGAGGCATCCATGATCCTCACCGATCTCGACCATGCAGACCGCGTGGAGGCAGTGAAAAAAAATTGCAAGACCCTGAAACACATCATGCTTGTCGACGGCAAACGGGAAGGATGGTTAAACTTCACCGACGAAATCAACAAAGCCTCCCGGGAACTGACACAAAAAGAGATCGGAAAAACACGCTTAGATGAGCCGTTACTGATTTATTTCACTTCAGGAACCACTGGTCATCCGAAGATGGTGCTTCACACCCATAGCTACCCGCTTGGCCATGAGGTCACCGCACGGTTTGCCCAGGCGCTCACGAAATGTGATTTACATTGGACGGTCTCTGAAACCGGCTGGGCGAAAGCAGCCTGGGGGAAACTGTTTGGTCAGATGATCGTGGGTGCTGCGATTATCCAATGGGAGACCCCAGGTCGATTTGATGCAGACGGACTTCTGCGCGCGATGGAGAAATACGGCGTCACTACGTTTTGCGCGCCCCCGACCGTCTATTGGATGTTGATCCAGATGGATCTATCCAAGTACAAACTCAAGCTTCGGCATTGCATGAGCGCGGGGGAACCATTGAACCCTGAGGTGATCAGGGTCTGGAAAGACGCCTTCGGGCTTGAAATCTATGATTTCTTCGGGCAAACAGAAACGGTCTGCGTCCTGTCCAATTTCACGTTCATGCCAATTAAATACGGGTCGGTTGGAAAACCCACGCCAGGTCATGACGTCCGCATCGTTGACGAGAACGGTAATGAACTCAAAACAAATGAAGTCGGGGACATCGCCCTGTATATTGGCGACGTTCGCCCCCCTGGGCTTTTCAAAGAATACTGGAAAGACCCTGAGTATATGAAGAAATCATTCCGCGGTAAGTATTATTATACGGGGGACCAGGGGTACAAGGATGCTGACGGGTACTTCTGGTTTGTCGGCCGTGATGACGACATCATCAAGTCCTCCGGGTACCGAATCGGCCCGTTTGAGGTCGAATCGGCGCTCATCGAGCATGACGCGGTCGCGGAATGTGCGGTCGTCGGTGCGCCTGACCCTGAGGGCGTGCGAGGCATTGTTGTTAAAGCATACGTGGTGCTCGCTAAAGGGTACAAGCCTTCGGAGGCACTCACCAAGGAACTCCAGGAGCATGTGAAGAAGGTTACCGCACCGTACAAGTACCCCCGAATCATCGAATACATGGATGAGCTCCCTAAGACCATGTCCGGGAAAATATTACGCAGAGAGTTACGAGACAAAAAATAAAATTAAACGGTCTTCTGTCTCTTTCTTTTCATCCAGATATCCTTGAATGATGTGTACAGATACCTGATGAACAAGGTCCCTTTGTATTTCGAAAAACTGATCTGCCCGCCCGTGACGCCGACGATGAGTTTCGCGAATTTTTTATCCTCGGTCATCATGCGGACGATCCGTTCTGAATCCTTCCCCCATTGATAGTTGAACCGCCCGAGGATTTTCAGGTCTTTGCCGAAATCCTTGTTCCATGCTTTCTGATATCTCGAAAGGAAATGTTTGCTTAGATCTTGTGCTTTTAAACCTTCGGCGATTACGCCCGCTGCGATTTGACCTGATGACATCGCGTAATAGATGCCTTCACCTGTGATCGGGTTGATGAACCCCGCGGCATCACCGCACAATAGGACACGGTCACCGTACGTGTTTTCCAGGAGAAAAATCGGCAGGGTCGCCCCCTTGAGGCCTTCCACGGGAAAATCGTCTGGGATGAAGTGCTGTTTTTTCAACATGTCAATGAATGTCTCATAGGTTTCTTTGAGGGACGCCTTTTGTTTTGACCGATGGAGCGCTGACTGGAATTCACCTATCCCGATGTTCACGCAGTGTTTCTTCGGGAACATCCACCCGTACCCGGCGATCCCTTGCGCCTTGATAAAAAGATGAACGAGCCGTTTCTTGGTAAAGAACGTATCCAGTTGTTTTTGTGTCATGGGTTGTTCCTGGACAAGGGAGATGCAAAGCGACTCTAGTTTCTTACACAGGTTTGTTTTCTCCGCGACCACGCTTCGCATCCCGTCGCAGCCGATGACCGCCTGTGCTTCTATGGTGTCGCCATCTTGCAGCATGACGAGAACATCGTCCGTTCGAACAGACACATCGATCACGGTTCTATTATCCTGGAACGTCGCCCCTGATTTGCAGGCAAGCGCGACCAGTTCATAATCGAATTTTTTCCGTAACACTGTCAGAAGCAAGGGTCGTTCTCTGATAAGAGTGAGCCGGTAACGAAGTGATGAAGAATACGTGATGCTTCCATAGGAGATCGAATCAATGAACGGCTCGATATACGGAAATCGTTTCTGCACGCGCGTCGGAAGCCCACCGCCGCAGGGCTTCTCCCGTGGAAATGCCTCTGCATCAAGCAAAAGGACCTTCACACCGCGTTCAGCGAGACATTTCGCAGCGGTCGCACCAGCAGGTCCTGCGCCGACTACTACAACATCGTACTTCATCATGTGACCAGCTATTTTTTTACATCCGGAAGACGCCTGGTTTCCAATCAGGAATCGATGCGTTGAGCGATGCGGAGATCCCCAACCCAAGCACAAGCCGCGTGTCCACGGGATCAATCACGCCATCATCCCAGATGCGTGCCGTGCTGTAGTATGGGTTTCCTTCTATTTCATATTTTTTCAAAATAGGATCGGTCAGCTCCTTTTCTTCTTTCTTTGTCATTTCAATGCCTTTCCGCCAGAGCTGATCGCGTTTCACGGTGAGCAGCACGGTCGCTGCCTGCTGGCCACCCATGACGGAGATCCGGGCATTCGGCCACATCCAGAGCTGCCGTGGCCCGTACGCACGACCGCACATCCCGTAGTTCCCCGCGCCAAACGACCCGCCGATGATCACCGTGAACTTAGGTACCTGCGCGCAGGTGACCGCGGTCACCATCTTTGCGCCGTCTTTTGCGATACCGCCCGCCTCATACTTGCGTCCCACCATGAACCCGGTGATATTCTGCAGGAACACCAAGGGGATTTTCCGCTGACAGCACACCTCAATGAAATGGGTGCCCTTCAGCGCGGACTCAGAAAATAACACCCCGTTGTTCGCAAGAATCCCCACGGGATACCCCATGATGCGGGCAAACCCGCACACCAACGTCGTCCCGTAGAGCGCCTTGAACTCATGGAACCTTGAGCCGTCGATCAGCCGGGCGATAATCTCACGAACCTCGAAGGGCTTGCGCGAGTCTTTCGGTAAAACCCCGTAGATTTCTTTGATATCGTATGCAGGCTCCTCAGGTTTCTTGATATCTAGATGTGTTTTTTCAGGTCGATTGAGGTTTTCGACGATGTTTCGGGTAATCCGAATCGCATCATGATCATTCAATGCATAGTGATCAGTGACACCACTTTCCCGGCAGTGCACATCAGCACCACCGAGCTCCTCTGCGGTCACCTCTTCACCGGTCGCGGCTTTCACCAGCGGCGGGCCGCCTAAAAAAATCGTCCCTGTCCCCTTCACGATAACGGTTTCATCGGACATCGCAGGCACGTAGGCACCACCCGCGGTGCACGAGCCCATGACCACCGCGATCTGAGGGATCTTCATCGACGACATCATCGCCTGATTGTAGAATATCCGTCCGAAATGCTCTCTATCGGGGAATACTTCATCCTGCATGGGTAAAAACGCGCCCCCGGAGTCAACCAGGTAAATGCACGGAAGTTTGTTTTCCATGGCGATCTCCTGGGCACGCAGATGTTTCTTCACGGTAATGGGATAGTACGTCCCACCGGTCACGGTCGCGTCGTTTGCGACAATCATCACTTCCCTGCCGTGAATAATACCGATACCGTTGACGATGCCCGCAGCAGGTGCTTTATTGTCGTACATCCCGTACGCTGCGAGGGTATTGAACTCCATGAATGGGGTATCGGGATCAAGAAGCGCGTCGATACGTTCACGGGCAAGCAGCTTATTGCGGGACTTATGGAGTTTCACCGCTTCAGCGCCACCGCCTTGCGAGGCGACCCCGATTTTCTCCTTGAGATCCTTCGCTAATTTTTCATAATGAGAAAAATTTTCTTTGTAGTCTTTACTCGTGGGATCAATCGAACTTTCAATGACTTCCATTCCTTACTCCTCCTTTTCAATTTCGGTGGTGAGTTGACCGATTTCAATCTGATCTTTTTCTTTAAAATATATCTTTTTCACTTTCCCGTCATACGGTGCCCGAATCAAATATTCCATTTTCATAGACTCGATGATCAGAATCACATCATCCTTCTTCACAGTCTTCCCTTCTTTTGCCTTGATGCTTACAACAGTCCCTGAGATCGGCGAGTTCAGATCTCCCTCTTTTTTCTCAGTTTTCTTCCGACCGGTCAACTCGATGCGTTTGACTCTGAAGACATTCCCTTCGATGAACACGAATTTATTATCATCAGCCCCGGAGATCACCGCCTTGATCACCCGATCACCAAGCTGAATCGTAAGCTGCCCAGGTTTCAGCTCCGTGGCATCTACGGTGTACTCATTGTTGTCATACATGATGAAGAATCGATTGTCTCGTCGTTCGACAGTCACTGGATAGACATGGGTTTCATGCTCGTAGTTGATGAACACGGTTACACCCCCATCCTCCATCGGCCCACATGCTGCCAGGGGGAATGCGGATCAGCCTCCTTGAACCGCACAACCTCTTGTCGCTGGGTATGCAACGCGTCATAGACCGCAAGTGAAATAATCGCATCAAGAGGAAGCCTCTCTTTCGCGACGGTCCAATCCCGGAAGTAATCATCGATGAAATGCGTAGTGATATTGCCTTTTCTGAACTGCTCATGGTCAAGGACTTTTTTCAGAAACGAAATATTCGTTGTGACGCCAAGGATGACGTAATGGGACAGTGCCCAGATCATCTTATTGATGCTCTCCTCCCGGTTCTCACTGCTCACAATGAGCTTTGCGAGCATCGGATCATAGTACGGGCTCACCTGATAATTTGTTTCGACCCCGGTGTCGTTCCTGATGTTCGGCCCTTGGGGAAGCTCTACTTTTTCTAATGTGCCGATGCTCGGCAAAAACCCGTTCGCTGGATCCTCCGCATAGATACGGCACTCTAATGCATGGCCACGCTGGGCGAGCTCCTCTTGTTTCAAGGTTAGCTCCATGCCGCTTGCGATACGCAGTTGCCATTTCGCAAGATCAACACCGGTCGTCGCCTCGGTGATTGGGTGTTCGACCTGCAGACGGGTGTTCATCTCCATGAAATAGAAATTCAATTTCCCGTTAACCATGAACTCGATTGTGCCTGCATTGGTGTACCCGACAGCTTCTGCTGCAGCGACCGCGGCCTTCCCCATTTCCTCCCGTAATTTCTTCGTCATCACCGGCGAGGGTGTCTCCTCGATGATCTTTTGATGCCTGCGTTGAATCGAACATTCACGCTCAAACAGGTGAATCACGTTGCCGTGTTCATCCGCGAGGATTTGAAACTCGATATGCCGTGGTTTATCGATATATTGCTCGAGGAATACCGAGTCATTTCCGAACGCGGATTTTGATTCTCGTTTCGCGCTTTCAATGGCCTGTTCTAACTCACGCTCAGAAAGAACAATCCTCATTCCTTTTCCGCCGCCACCCGCGGTTGCCTTCACAAGGAGTGGGAATCCGATTTTCTTCCCTTCCTTCATAAGGGTCGCAAGATCCTGCTTCACCCCGTGATAACCGGGGATGACCGGAACATTGGCATGGGCGATGGTTTTTTTCGCTTCGATCTTATCCCCCATCAGCCGAATCACTTCAGGGGTCGGCCCAATGAATTTTATCCCTGAGTCACCGCACGCTTTGGCAAAATCAGGGTTCTCTGCAAGAAATCCGTACCCCGGATGGATCGCCTCCGCGTCAACGGTTTGCGCGCTTTCGATGATCTTCGGGATGTTCAGGTAACTTTCCGAGGGGGTTGGATCCCCAAGGTTGACTGATTCGTCGGCAAGCTGAACATGGAGGGAGTGACGGTCCACCTCTGAGTACACCGCGACCGTTTTGATCCCCATCTCCTGGCATGCCTTAATGATTCGAACGGCGATTTCGCCGCGGTTCGCGATGAGTACCTTTTTGAACATGGCTTGTTACCTCTTCCAATGTGGCTTCCGTTTCTCAAGAAACGCGCTAATGCCTTCCTGCCCCTCCGCTGACACCCGAAGCTCAGCGATCTTTTCTACGGTATGTTCCTTATATTTTTTTGTGTCCATCTCCATGAGATTTTTTATGAGTTGTTTCACCTCTTGAATCGCGTAAGGTCCTGAGGAACGAACCTGTTCGACGCACGCCTCGACCGTCGCTTCAAATCTTTCAGTAGGGACGACGAGGTCAATTAACCCAACCTCATGGGCAGTTGTTGCGTCAAATCGTTCACCGGTGATGAACAGCCGCCGCATAGCCGCAGGTGTCATCCGGGGTGCAACAAACGTCGATATCACCGCGGGGATAATCCCAAGTTTCACCTCGCTGAACGCGAATCTGGCGTCCTGGCTGCAGATCGTGATATCACAGACCGCAAGCAACCCGATGCCTCCGCCAAACGCGGGACCATTAATGCGCCCGATGACCGGCTTTTGGCAGGAATGAATCGTCTCGTACATGTCCAGGAGGAGTCTGCTGTCTTTTTTGTTTTCTTCTTTCGAGAAGCTCACCATTCGTTTCATCCAGGAGAGATCTGCGCCTGCACAGAACGATTTCCCGTTCCCCGTAAGAATAATAGCGTTCACGGTTTTATCGGCATTGACTTCTTTGAAGCAGCGAGTCACCTCAGCCATGAGGACATCGTTCATCGCGTTATGGACATCTGGTCTGTTCAGCATAATCGTGACCGTATCATCTTTTTTTGTGCAGACAAGGGTCTCGTACTTCATCCTTTTTTTGCCCCTTTGATATCGTAGCGCATTCATAGGGAGTTGATACATAAAGGTTTCTGTCTGTGTAACGGCATTTGTCGAATGAGTACTATCTTCCTTTGAACACGGGTTTTCGCTTTTCCACGAAAGCAGCGACACCTTCATGAAAATCCTCGGTTCCCGCGGACCATGCCGCGGTTTTACTTTCAAGTTCGAGATGGGAGATCATGTCATTCTCAAGGCTTTTGTTGATGAGCATTTTTGCTTTCCCGACGGCGATCGGTGGAAGCGTCCGAAACGATGATACCATGTCTTCGACGGCCTCAGCTAACTTTTCCGGTTCCACAATTTTATTCACCATTCCGAGGCGATATCCTTCCTCGGCGGTAAATGTTTTGGAGGTCAGGATGTATTCGCAGGCACGCTGGTACCCGACGAGACTTGCGAAGAATTGTGTCCCGCACCCGGGAGCAAGCCCGATGCCGATAAACGCGGTGCTCATTTTTGCGTCCTTCACCGCGATAATCATATCGCAGGCGAGTGCCAGGGAAAGGCCTGCACCAAACGCTGCGCCATTCACTGCCGCTATCACCGGTTTTTCCATAGTCCGTATTTCGATCACACATCGATGAATCGCGCACGTCAAATCCCTGAGGAACCGTGATTTATCCTTCGCGGCATGCATTTCCTTCACGTCACCGCCACCGCAGAACCCTTTCCCTGTTCCCCGTATCACCACTGCCCGTACCTCCGGGTTTTTTGCGGCGAGCTGGAGAACGTCATACAGCTCCTGACCAAGTTTCATATCAAAGGAGTTCAGCCGGTCAGGCCTCATGAGTGTGATATAAGCCACCTGATTCTTGGTGGCGAGTTCAAGGGTTTCGTAGTTCATGGTTCCCATGGAATATCTCCATGGGATTTAAATGTTAAGAAAAGGAATATGAGGGAGGCGCGGTACTATGATGGTTAATTACCCGCTGGATATCCCCCAAGTCTCAGGGTTGGATCACCAAGAAGGATGAACTCTTCCACGGTAAACGCATCCCCATGAACCTCGTTGATGTAATGGGTCTGCATCTGAGTAATCATCTGGCCGAGGTACTGACTCGTGTTGTACGCAGAGAAGAATTCAAGGGATATTTTCCCTGCGCCTTCATCAATGCCGCCAAAGGCGGTCCTGGTCGCCCCGATTGTTGCGATCGCGCCGCCGCCCTGATGCGTCAGAAACGCCCAAGCGTAACAGGTCAGCCGCTTCGAGGTGTTGACCCCGAGTGCTTTGGCGAGAATGTCAAACATGAAATACGGCCGATAATTCAGGAAGTCCTGGAGGACAAAATCGAGTTTTGCGGTGAGACAGGCATCAAAGAACATCACGGGGAGTTTATAGCCATTCTTCAAATCCTTGATGTACCGGGTAAAATAGAACATTTTCCGGAGATAACTAGGGGTGTAGGTCATCATCCCGTATTCAATCCCGTGGCCTGAGTAATCCAGAAACCCAGCGCCTTCCGTGATCGTGCCTGAAATGGTTCGTCTATTGAAATTGTGTTTTGACGCCCATATGATCTTCGGGGTGAACTGTGACATAATACCCATGACAAGTGTATTGAGGTCTTCTCCCTCATTTCCTGGCCATGGGAATGTGTTCCCGCCGATGAAAATCATCGTGTTGTACCAATTACTCCCGTAGGTCTCGGTCTCATAGTGAATGATCTTTTCAACGACGACGTTCACCTCATCGACAGAGGCACAGGCTAGACGCCCGAGATTGACATCCGGGTACAGATCAACTCTATCGGAAGGCTCGCCGAAGAGATTGTTATGATTTGTGTCCCAGCTGGAGAAATTCCCCTGGGCATCATAGAGATCAGCATAATAGAGATCCGTGATCACCTTCTCATTGTCCAACCCGTGCATGCTCACCGCGCTCTCTCGGATCGGAAGCTTATCCACGCCGCCGACGAGAAGCACCGAGGACACCCCTTTGGTTTCGACTGCATCCTTGATTGCGTATTTGATTTTCTCTGCGGGGTCGCGGCCCTGATACCCTGCGATGATCTCCTCGGTTGTCTGAAGGATCGTGACGATACCATGTTGGTTCTTGTGATCGATAAGAGGTTGTAGTGCGCTTGAGAATTCGGAGGGGGCAATCACCAACAAATCAGTACCTGCGGAAAATGTTTTCGGGTTTCTTGGCGGCTCATAGGTCACCGTCATCTGCATATCGGGAGTGAAATAAAGAAGGTGCTGTTGCGGTGAATATTGAATTGGATAATACGACACGGTGAGAATGGTTACGTGGTTATTTCCATTTAGGCCACCTCCAACTCGATAACTAACGCGAGTGGTGGGAGAGAGTTGTGCACTGGAATATAAGTCTTGATTTTCTCTTGCACTGCTTCGTTCAGTCTGGATCGATACGTCTGATACCGGGGTCGGCTCTGGCGCTGGTCTAACGTCGTGGACAACAGTTATTCTTTCAGTAACCGAATAACCAACGGTAACGTCCTTAATGATCGTCCCAAGAGGAAAGGTGAATACTTTTGTATAATAGGGAAGCACTGGATACCCAGGTTCAGTCGATGAGGATGTCGTTTCTTTTACCTGTATCGTTGTGTATCCATCTTGCGTCGTAATTGTTGGTTCAGAAAACATCACTTTTTCTTGTATCGAATCATCGGTATGCGTTTCATTTGTCGCAACAGCTGCCCCAAAACCACCGATTATTAACACCCCTACAAGGAGGATTGCTAGTATGTTCTTCATATGAGAAACCCCTTACTATTCATTCTGATGCACTCATCCTTTATATAGATTTTCATTTGTCGTCAAAAAATGCTGTTTAAAGGAGAAATATCATTTTTAGAGATAAAGCATGGTGAATAAAAAAAGGGTCTTTCTTCTGCATCACTTCGATAAGAACCGTTAAATAAAACAATTCTCCGCCAAGAAAGGATTACATTGTTTTCTTTCCTGTTGGTCATTTCAGTTCACCTGATAAAAACATAGGGGCATGAGCGTTTAAACCTTGTGCTCGAACATTTATCCATCTTGTCTCATAATGCCGTTCATTTTCAGGTGTCATACCACTATCACCAGATAGTTTGTGTGTCTCCGTTGAAAGCAAGTGGTTTCTGTAACACAACTGTTCCTTATTGATACAGTAAAAAGGTCTGAGGATAGGTTTTTAAAGTTGAAATTGTTACAAATCAGTAAGCGGAGGCAAAGGTTATGCGAAAAATAATTGCATTATTGGTTATATTAATATTTGTAAGCATAGGAGTATTAAGCGGATGTACGCAAAAAGTAACTTGTTCTGTTTGTAATGGGAGCGGTAAATGTTCATGGTGTGGTGGAACTGGTTATACTATTCCCTTAATTCAGAAGTGTGAAAAATGTGGTGGAACTGGTGTATGTCCGAATTGTCATGGGACTGGACAAGTTGAAGGATAGGTAGAGGCAAAGGGTATGAAAAATAGAATAATGCTAATTATTGTAATATTATGTCTTGTTTCACTTAGTTGTCTTCCTATAACCAAGATTGCTATTGCGGCACAAACGACAGTTAATATGGGGTCTATTAATCTACATGGTCCTACTAATAATCCGTATGTTGTTTGTTCCCCCAATAATATAGACATTAAAGTTAGACCCAGTGGAAATACTATTACAATTCAAGTAGCATATTCTATGAGTTGTCCGGGTACAGCAGACGATGGATATTGTGATATAAGTTTTGTTGGAGGTGGCGGCTCTGACTCAAGACATACGGGGGAATCTGATACAGGCATTTTAACGATTAGTAAATTTATGAATCCTGGAGATACTTTCACAGTAAAATTACATGCAAAATATACTGATTTTTATGGGCAAACGATACTTGGTGAAGATACACAATATGCAAGTGGTACAGTTAGTGTTCCACCAGCTCCAGTCGCTGGTTTTTCGTTTTCTCCATCAAACCCAACAACGGAGAATACAATACAGTTCACAGATTTATCAACTGCTACTGGTACTACAATTATTTCATGGTCTTGGAGTTTTGGAGATGGAACAAGTTCCACAGAAAAAAGTCCAACATATCAATATCAGAAAAGCGGTACATATCCGGTAACGTTGCAAGTCACTGATGATTATGGAGTTTCTAATACAAAAACATCTTCAATAACTATCAAAGATAAAAGTATTATACCAGGTGTACCTACTGGACCCAGTACACCCGGTTTTGAACTAATAACCTTGATTTGTTCACTTTTCCTTGTGGTAATGTTTCTGAAGAGAAGACAAAAGATAAAAACAAATTAGAAAAATTAAATTCTGAACGTTTTTAATGACTATCAACGATTAGCACAAAACATGAGTTTTTAAAGATATGTTTTTAAAGAAGTAAATGTTATAAAATCATACCAAGAACTCTTGGGGGAGCGAAATGTTATGCGGAAAAAAGTAAATAAAAATTTAGGTCATCATAACAGTGATTTATACATGAAAGAAAAGAATGAATTATCTAAGGGAAAAGAGCACTATGAGAAAGTGAAAATGAATATTCCATCCCAGTTTTTAGATTATGTAAAGGATATAAAATACGTTAGAAATGGAAGAATATACGAAACCCTTCTAAAAACGATATTAGAAAAGGAATTTGGAGTAATAAAAATATCAATACCTAGAGCAATATTTCCAATTAAAAGAAAGAATGGACGAATGGGTGGTTACCTTCATCCTGATTTAAAAGTAAATGATAATATATATATCGAGGTAACAACATGGGGAGATAGCAATATGATTTTCTCGAAACTTATGCAAGGTTATCTTCTGAAAAAAGAGCATCCTGAAGCAAAATATTACGTAGTTATTGCTGATTACGGTCTTGATTATTGGACATGGACTGAAGATAAAAAAGAGTTTTGGGATAAATGGAATAAAATTGAGGAGGTCAAACCTGTTGATGATTGGTTTGGATTCAAGGGTGTTGATAAATTGGTCAAATTAATTGCTGTTGATTTAAAATAAAGTATATGTTGGTTTCAGAGGATTTTTTTACACAGAATCCTTACTTTATACACAAGTAGCACTTAATACACAAAGCCACATCCAACATTAGTTTTAAATATAAATCATTTATTTTATCTATTTGAGGAGAATATTTATGAAAACTGAATCTCATTTATTGATATTTACACTTGCAGCTTTAATTATTACTGTTGTTTTTGAAATTTCTTATGATATATTACCGAATCTGATAAAACAATACCAATTATTTCCTCTGTTGTTTTTTTGGTTATTATTTTGGTTAATATGGCCATTCACGATAGCATTCCTGATATATTTTGTTTTTATTAAACTCTACCTGATATTTTTTATTTTTTATAAATTCTCTCACAAAACAGAAACACAAAATAAATCATATAAACGAATAATAAATGAGGATGATATTTACCTTGCCAGTGTTCTTATCCTCTCTACTTTTGCAATAAGGAAAGTTTCTGAAGTATTCAGTGGATTATTCAAAGGACAAATTTGGTTTTATATTGCTGTTTTTTTAGCTGTGTTTCTTATATGGTTTATTGTTAATCTTTTTTATTCCTGGTTTATTGACTTATTTCAGATACATCCATATTATTAAAGTGACCGAAACACAAAATAGCTGATAAAAAAGAACAGGATAGTTTTTTAAAGAAAGACTTGTTACAAAACTTTAGGTGGAGGCAAAGGATAGAAAGAAACGGACGTGATTGAATTGGGAATTCTTGACAAGGTTGGAAAATTAGGAAAAGATTTAGGAACTGGGATAAAAAAAATTAAAACAGATATAGATACAAACATTGAGGCTCAAAAAAAGAAAAAAACTCTGCTTAACGGATTAACTATAAGCGACTTGAAAAAGATATGTAATGAATATGGAATTGGTGAACCTTCATCGTATGAGGAAGGATTCTTTTCTGATAAAAAAACCAAAATAAAATTGACACGTGATGATTATATTGACTATATCATGGAACGATTGGAGTTAAAAAATATTGAAGATTTTTGCGACAAATCTAGAACCAGAATTAGTAATATAACTGAACCAAAGACAGAACCTGCTCGTTCCCCACCACCAGAAATACCCAAAGAACCTCCAAGAAGGGAACCTCTGAGAGAAGAACCTAAAATACAGGTACAACCCGAAAAAAACTAAAGAACCATCAATACAACAATATCCCCCCGAACAAAGTGAACTCCATGAAATTTTACATAAAGTTAAAGAACAGTTCAGACCAGAACCTTGTATCAATGAAAAGGAATTACAGGGACAATTAAAAATCTGGTTTGATGTGATGTACGGTAATCGTGCAACCAGAGAAGTTCCTACTATCGCAGGTAGAGTAGATATCGGAATTGACAAAAATAAATATGGTATTGAAGTAAAGATTGCTAATGACAAAGGAACATTGAGGAACCTGGTTGGCCAGGTTCTTGCGTATAAAAAATATTTTAACGAAATAGGTATCATCCTTTTAGATGTTAACGAAATACATCATTCTGTGATAAATGAATATATAACCGAATACAAAAACCAGGGTGTAGAAACAGTAATAATTCATGGGCAACTACGTAAAGGAAAGGGTAGACCACGTAATAGGTAAAATATTAAGATAATTGTTAGAGGAGGAGGTAAAGGTTATGGAAAAGAATACTGGTGGAAATAAAAAATTTGTTTGCATTAATGGGAAAAATTATCCAGTCGATTTATGGATAAAAAATATGGAAAATAAACCTATTTTGGAAATTTTACCTCCTAAAAAAGGAGAAGAATCTGAGACTGAGGTACAAGCTAAATTGTATTGTGAATTGTTAAAACTAGAACAAGGTTTTAATGTTAATTGTGAAGTGAAAATAACGGACCACGAGCATCAGACCAAAGATTTGGTTGTTTTTGATAAGAATAAGAATCCAAAATGTATCATAGAAACAAAGAACTGGAAATCGGATTGTGATATTGAAAAAGAACTTAATAAAAAAAGGAGAAAAGCTAAACTAGAGGAGAATCTGAAATTTAATCTTCCTTTGTTTTATTGCACTCATTCTGACAAAATTCCTGCCACAATTAATAGTATAAAAAATCTACTCGAGTGTTAAGGAATAACAGAAAAAAAACAGGATTTTAAGTTTTGATTCCTTTGTTTTTTCAACCCTCTTAAATTACATAATTACTTTCTTTATAGTTTCTTTAAAGTTACTCTGTAATTAATTTACTTTACACTTTGTTTTTCTCTTCTATCTCTATATATCTGTCTCTTATTTTCGTCACATCTGTAATTTTCCCATATAAAATATCATTCAATAGATTTTCATAATGTTCATTTTCTTTTTGAATAGCTTTATTTATTAACTTAAATAAGAAATAGATAAAAAGGAGAATCATGATGGTAATTAACCATGCTAATTCATTAGATTTTAGATTGTTTGTAATTGTTGGTGGTAAACCAACTATTATTGCAAAGAATATTGTCGCAGTAAATATTAGTAGTGTTAAACTATCTGAGGTTTTACCTTTTAGAATTGATATCCAATCTGAGATAGTAACACAATATAGTTCTTTTTGATTCTCTTCCGGCATAACCTTTGCCTCACCGTACATCTTTGTAATATCTATCACTATAAAAAGATTGATAAAGAAAATAAAGATAAATGTAAATGATAAAGTATGGCGATGGAAGGAATCGGTACTATTGCTCAAATCGGAACTGATTTTTTATTTAAGCATTTCGAGAAAAAAGAAAAAAGAAATCAGTTAAAGAAATTATTGATTTCTGAATTTCAAAAGAATGTTGAAATGGCGAACATAATAGTAAAAATAGTAAGGTCGAATATGGTCATGGAAATTAATAAAAGACCTAAGTTGGCAATTCTACCTTTCAGGACAAACATCGGGGATTTTTGTATTAAAAATGGATTAATATTCATACTTGATTGGAAGGATGAAACTCTCGAGTTATTTCTTGATGTGTATGATACCCTCCATGATTATAACGAAATTATCAATTATCACAAAGAGAATTTTGAGATAGTGGCATCTCCTTTAGAACCAGAAAATGCCATGCATGGAACTTATATTCCTACTTTACTGCAGGATAGGATGTTTCAATTGATTCCGAAAATAAATAAATTAAAGGAGACCTTAGATAAAACAAAATAAATTCTTGGTTAGAATGATTCCTTTCCTTTTAATCAGATTTACAGTACTAAAAATGAAACGTTTCTGATTTTATTCACCTAAATTTATCACTGTATGAATGATTCTTATACCTCCTACATTAAAATCAAATGTATTATCATTAATAGAACCACCCTTATCTGTATCATCTAAAGATTGGTTTTTAAAAAATGTATCACAAAAACTCAGTATGTCCGTCATATTTTCCTTTTTTGCTTTAATATTTATCACTGATAACAATTCATAAAGAAAATTTTTGGCACTCGTATTTTTTCTCCCAATTTTCATAATTATTGGCTCACCAATACATAATCTTAAATATTTGTCAACAAAATCAAATACATTTCCTGAAGAATGACTGTTACCTAATACGTTTTTAGGTAAAAATCTATTACAGACGCCACAATTTATATTACAAAAATATCTATAAATATCCACCAGATTAATGCATTCAGACCAAAGATAAGGACAATCACTTCCTTCAATCATATCTTTTTCTTCACAGAGCATAAATAAGTCATTACCATTAATCTTAACACTACCATTAAGATAGGTATCTAATCTTGTTGCACCGACATATGCAAAATCACCTGGTCTATAAAGTAATCCGTACGAACCTAGACAACCTGAATAATTCGATAGATTGAAATCCTTCTGCGGAACCAAGGAACCTTTGACGCCCTTGAATGTTGGAAATCTGGATAATAAATAAATCTGTTCTTTATCTATTTTCCAAGAAATTGTTCTGTTACTTATCTCATCTCTTTTAAATTGTGTAACAGTAAATTTTTCAAAATATTTCTGGTTATTGAAAATAACCGAGATAATAAATATTAAATCTCCGAGTTCTTTTGGAGTGTTTTTACCATAATAATCAAATTCGACACCCGAATTACTTGGATAACCATGTATAAAAATAGCATTTGTAGATAATTTAAAATAAGGTACACTTTCAACATCTTCAAGTTTTTTATAGTTGTTAATGATATTTTCAATATCTTTTACTATTTTCCGTTCATCTGGATTATTTTTATATCTTTCCGATAATGCGGATGTTATCATTCTAGCAAAATCTTTCTCATATTTTACGAAAACATCACTTTTTGTGATTTCAATAAATTTATTTATTGCTTTTTCGATGCTCATTTTTTTCTCTTCCAACTAAAAATTTTCAACTCCTGCTTTTTGTGCTTTCACAATCAAGTAGTTGATGAATGCAGAACATGACATCAACATGAACTTCGCATCCTCAAAATCCAGATTCGGTTCTTCCATCATTGCATGACGTATGCCATCAGCATCACTTGTCCATCCGTATAATTTATCCAATGCTATTTTTAAAACAGGATGCATTCTAATCTTATCATCAATAATATCTAGTGTTTTTCCCAGCGATAATTTTTTTCCATTTATCAAATTGCATATTGCTTCTACAGCACTGATGGATTCTTTGATTGAATTCCTGTAATTAGGTGTTTTTCTATCAGAAAGATACTTCAATGAAGTTACTAGATGTTCATGTACAGGTTTCATAGAATCAGTTCGTTCTATTGCCTCTTCTATTTCTTTGATTTCTGTTTCAGTTGTTATTCGAGTGATAACCCCTCCAACAAAACGATATGCAGATAATTCCTTTTTTAATACTTCATTACAACCTTCAATAAAATTTTTATTTTTTTCACTATCGGGATAATTACTTGCTATAAATTCAATGCAATCATACACTTCATTCCATTTGTAATTATTATAGTAATATCGTAATAGTTGGATAAATTTAGGAATATCTTTTGGAAAATCATTTAATGATTGTTTTAAAAAATCACACCATATTTTTTTACAGAAATAATAGAATTCGTTATGTGCTAGCCAATCATACTGATATAACGGTTCAAATGGTAGTGACGGTGACATGAAATCCCAATAGGATTCATGCATTACATTCCATAGACTAGTTCGTAAATCATCATCAATAGATTCGATTTGTATTGTATTTTTTACGGGTTTCAAACCCATTCGTTGTGAAAATGATTTCATTGTCTGCACTCGAATATGTAAGATTTGAAATCATTTAATGTAAGAGATGGCTTAAAGATTACCTTTATTAATAATTTATTTTGCAGGGGGTTGTAATTTTTTATTATTTAATAAAAAACCTTATACTCAAGTAAGCTATTATCAACATTATGATTCATCTTTTCATAGATACAAATAGGTATCTAGCATTGTATGGTTTTCCAAAAGAAAAACTTGATGAAATTAGTAAAATCATCGAATTAATTAAAAAACAAAAAATCATCCTATATGTTCCAGAACAAGTTGAAAATGAATTTTACAGAAATAGGGAAGAATATCTTATAGGTATCTTAAAAAGAATTGATACTATAAAATTTGATAACAAAAACGAAGATTTACCAAACATTCCAGAGTCTGAAGATTATCTAAAAGAAATCGTAAAAAACAAGAATGGTATAAAACAAAACTATAAGGAAATAAATGCGATAGCTGAAAAAGTAAAAGATGACTTTTGTAAAAAAATAAAGAATAAGTCATTCAAAGTAGATGAAATTATTTCAAATTTTTTTGAATTGGCAAAAAAAACTCCCCATGATGAAGAAATACATGAAAGAGCATTTAGAAGAATTAAACTGGGTAACCCACCTGGAAAAGGAGGTTCCAATGGTGATGCAGTAATATGGGAAAGTCTTTTAAAAGATGTCCCTGATAAAACCGACTTATTTTTTGTTGGATTTGATAATGATTTCAAATCTAAGTTGGATAAAACTGCCTTTTCACCATACCTTTTAACCGAATGGAAATCAATGAAAAAGGCA
>Ga0315279_10000691_pt1 | contig 62635 bp, 49 predicted proteins | sample YL17G06_20_MG_FD_203694 | JGI IMG/M metagenome (GOLD analysis project Ga0315279, IMG submission 203694) | Sediment microbial communities from Yellowstone Lake, YNP, Wyoming, USA - YL17G06_20 | ecosystem: Environmental > Aquatic > Freshwater > Lake > Sediment | place: USA: Wyoming | collected...
TTCCCGATCGCACCCAGCACCGGCGCCTGGTTCACTTCCGTCACCGTTACCACGATCTGCTCTTCGTCACTCAACGGCGGCGTGCCATTGTCCGTCACCCGCACCGTGAACGTGTACACCCCAGGCCCTTGCGCTTCACTCGGCGTCCAACTGAACGCGCCGCTGCTCCCGTTGATGCCCGCGCCACTCGGTGCGCCCACCAGGCTGTACGTCAGCGTCTGCGCCGGTACGTCCCCGTCCGTCGCGTGCGCCGTGAACGTCAGCGCCGTCCCTTCCGCCACGCTCCGGTTCCCGATCGCACCCAGCACCGGCGCCTGGTTCAATGCGTTGACCACGGTGCTCTGTGTAGCACTGTTATTTGTCATGTTGTCATCACGCTCATTGCCTGTCACGGTCGCACGGTTGGTAAGTGTTCCCACCATCGTCGGCGTGACGACAAGCGTGACGGCAGCGTTCGCGCCATTGGTCAAGCTGCCGAGGTTACAAACCACGGTGCTCGTCCCGTTGCACGTTCCCTGGCTGGGCGTGACTGAAGCAAAGGTCGCAGTCGTCGGCAGCGTGTCAGTAAGTGTTACGCCCGTGGCACCCAGCGGACCGTGGTTGGTAATAACCAGTGTGTAAGTCAAAGAACTGCCTACGGTCACAGGGTCGGGTGAATCAGTCTTGGTGATCTGCAAATCGGCTTCCGACGATGGTAGACCTGGGATGTAGTCAACACGAATTTCATAGAAAACAGGCGTGGCCGAAGAATCGCTGGTGGACAACTCCAACTCATACTGGATCCAACGTCTGTTCTCACTGGTCACCTGCGAGCCGCTTGTAGTGTAATAAGCTGACCAGGGAGCCGCAGAAAGTTGATCGACCTGGTCAGCAGTACGTGTGCGAATACGCGCGTTTGTGACTCCACCTGCCGCCGCGTCCCAAGCAATCGTTTGCCACTGTACCCCCACACCGCCATCATAGGCTGAAGATAGCAGGGTACCGCTGCTGTTATACTGAGCAAGCGAGCGCACAACGATGTCATCCGCGCTGATCGCATACGAGCCGCTATACGGCGACGGTGTCCAGGTATCCACGCTGACCCCGCCATTCAGATAAGCAGGGCGGGCATCAAAGTCGTTGTCCATCACATCAATCACCCGATCGCCATCGTAATAGACGCGGATCCGGTTACCCTCAAAGGCCAATGTGAGCGTATGCCAGCCCGTTCCAACGTTCGACAAGCTGACCAGTTGCATGGGAGTGCCGCTCCAGGTCGTCCAGTCGCGGAACTTGACCAGATTCAGTTGATTCGAACCAGGATATACCCACGCACCATAGTGCGCGCCCGTAGCAGGGTTCACACGCCCGCCAATCCCGCCACCAAACGCCCCAGACGGGAACTGAATGCGTCCTTCCACCGAGTAGTCTGTCCACATGGTATCGGTGTAAACGTAAGCGTACGTTATCGGAGTGCTCGAGCCTAACAATACCCCGCCCGTCACGTTCCATGTGCCCATCTGCCTGATCCAGTGCAGAAGCGGATCAAAATCATCGTTGAGCACAATGTCGCTTGCGCTGTTACGCACAACAAAGTTGTTGTAGGTCGGCCCGTACGTGTTATTGTCAGCATAGAAATCAACGCCAGCATAGCCGCTGGTGTATAGTCCATGGTCCGTACCAGGGTCTGTAAAATTAATGACCGGCGTCGTCGAGCCGTCATAAAACACCTGGATCTGATCCCCGATAAACGTCATCTTGAGATGATGCCAACCAGAACCGACAGCTGGCACGTTTACACTGGCAAAGCCGTCAGGTGAGTTCCATGAGCCCCAATCGTCATAGAACTTGATCAGCGTGATATGCGGTGTGCCGCCGGGGTAAATCCAAGCTGCATAACGTTGCCCATTCGATGCGTTCAAACGCCCAAAGATGCCACCCCCCAATGTGTCGGCTTGTGGAAAGCGGATATCGGCTTCGACCGAATGGTCTGTCATAACTACAGTGTTGGTGTAGGCGAAACCATAGTAATTGGGAGCGGAGGTACTGGTATTGAGCACGCCACCTTGCGTGTTGAACGCACCTCCATTGGGCCACGTCGAGTTGGTTGTCGGGATGACCCAGTCGAACGGCGCGGGAGGCCGTGTAAAGTCGTCCGATAACAAAATGGCGCCACCGGTGACCGGGCTCAGACGCACTTGGCCGGTGACGCTCTGGTCAATGCCGGTGGAAGAAACAAAGCGTGTTTCATCGGACCAGATCGCTTGGCCTGGTCCGCCAACCCAATTGGTTTGCACCCAACGTGCCAGCGGCGCGTAACGTACTTCGACATTGGAGACTGCCGCACCAACTTTGACTTTTACGCCATAATTGGTAGTGCGGTAGGCTGTGGTGTCGGTCAGGACGCCATTGAGCAAGACCTGGACATTGCCAATGGAGCCACTGCTCCAGTTGGGTATTACGACCTCAACAGCCGTGTCAGGATCGGTGGCTCCTGTAACCGTGGCGCTGACGATCTCGGTGCTGTCCACCTGGCTATAGCTGGGCGTCACCACAACGCTAGAGCGCAGCGCCCACCAGTCGTACACTCCCGTATAGTTGGTCGACCAGATTCTGGGCTTGGACAAGCTGTACGTGACATAGTCCCGCGTAATCCCTTCCGCCGAAGACTGATGGTCATAAAAGTTAACCAGCGCTCCAAGGTCGTAATAGAAATCAACCGCCGCATGGAGCGAGTCTGTATTGTGGCCCTCCAGGGACTGAGCAACATCATTGCCCACATACCAATCGCTCAATGGCAACGTCAGATAAGGATAGCGATAACCACGCGTCTGTGTTGACAATGTCCAATGAGGGAAGAGGCTAAGCTTTTGCTCGCCAGCGGTCTTGACGCCCAATTGCGCCAAGATATCATATGACTCTTCGCGCGTCGAGTTAAAGTATGGCGCGACCCAGGTGCGTGGACAGTTATTTGCCGTCCCGCAGCCTGACCGTCCGTTGTCTAACCCAGTCAACCAGCCCTCAATGTCCAGGAAAGAAGTATAGATGGATGTGTAGGCGTAAGCTCTGCCGCTTGTATAACCCAGCGGAGTCGTATCCAAGGCTTCATCTGGACCCCAGTGCCAATAATCATAGCTGGTCGGGAGCAAAGTAGCACCTGGATTGCCAAGCCCTCCGTTGTGTGAACCAATGGTCGCTCCATACAGCGAGACCGCGCTTCGCAAGCCGGCAACTGCCACAGTCTTCTGCGATTCCGACAGTTGCGTATCCTCCGAACCGGCGCGGAGCGTGCCGGTGCATAAAAAGTAGTCGCCTTTCGCACCTACAGATTGCTCGAACTGAGCCGAGGATTCGACGGACTGCATCAGACTGGGAATGTTTTCCAAGTCGTGGCGGACTACAAAGGCCGCATCATACGGATACTGCCATGGGCTGAGCTTGACGATGGGCAGATTGGCAGACTCGAACGCCCACTCGATCGCCTTGCGAAAGATGACGTACGAGTACATGCCCACATCGTAACCGCCGTGCCCGATGAGAGGCTGCATGACTCCGTAATAAACAAATTGTCCAGCACCATAGGCCTTAGTGGCCAGCAGCGGGCCTGACCCTCCATTGGCGATAACTTCGGCACCCGTTGCACTGACCTGCCATGCAAACTGATCCTGATGTGGAGAATGTTGACCCGTTACGCCCATCGGTATCTGTTCCGAAGTCAACGGCAGCCGCCAGGCGAGGGTGCCACTTGGGATGTGCGAAACTAGCCGATGGTCAATGACCTTGGTAAATGTGCCATTCTGATACCAGTTCTCAAGGCTGGGAGTGACTATGTTCAGCCCCATCTCACTGGCTAGCGCAAAGTCACCCCGTGTAGTGCCGTCCGGCCTGCGCGTAAACGCCGACGAGCCAACAAACAAAAAGCCACCTGCAGCAACATAGCTGCTCAGCGGCACAATCTCTGTATCAGTAATCGCTTCAGAAGCCAGGCTGATCACAATGGGGTACCGAGGCGAGCCATCCGCGTTAAGCAAACGCCCAGCGCTGATATCCGCATCCGTCACCTCGACAAACGGTGTGCCGTCCGAACGCAGTGTCTCTTTCAGGGATTCGTGCATCACAAAGTAATGCCACGACGTAGGCCACCACTCAAAACCCGATGTACCAGGCCCTGCAGGCGTGGGCGGCGTGGCAGGCATCGTCTCCAAAGCCTGGGTCAACTCGGAGACATGGATAGCCACCACTGGCAAAGTTGCCGTTGTGCCCTGTAGAGTCGGGACAGGCAGTGGCGCAGCCAGCACAGGCGCTGAAAAAAGATTCAGCACCATCGCGGCTAGAACAATCCCATTGAATAAAGCTCGTTTTCGTAACATTTCTACTTCTCCTTTTTCTGCAAACCAGGCTCGCTCGACCTGTTCCCCACCAGAGTGGGCCGACTTTCCAAGCACCACCAGTGTGTCCGCCGAGCTCTTTTACCCTCTCACCCAACTTAACGTCTGCCAGCCGATCTCGACCGCAGACTTGACCACCGAGAGACCATTAATGCTCTTGAGATACGTCCACATCGGGCCGGGGCGCAACGCCCATTCGCGGAACGCTCGCTTTTGCCAGTACTCCATCTCTTCAGCCTTCAGGCCCGGATAATCCAGCACGGTGGACTGGTCCATGTCTACCGATTCCCAATGAGTACCGGGCCGGAACCAGTTGTTCTCCAACACCTCAAAGAAGAACGGCGTGCCGGGATACGGCGCGGCGATGTGGAACAGCACAATATCCAGCGGCAGGCTCTTGGACAAGGCAATCGTCTGCCGGATCGTTTCGACCGTCTCGCCGGGCAGGCCGATGATAAAGTAGCCCCAGTTCTTGATGCCGGCTTTGTGCGCCCACGCAAGCGCCTGGGGGGCCTGCTCCAGCCGATAGCCTTTGTGCACGTGCTTGAGGATTTGCTCGTTAGCCGACTCGATGCCCCACGCGATGTACCAGCACCCCGCCTTGCCCATCAACTTGAGCATCTCTTCGTCCACGTAATCCACACGACTGTTGCACGTCCACTTGATCTTGAGCCCTTCTTTGATGATGAGGTTGCACAGTCCCACCACCTGGTCGCGGTTGACGGTGAACAGGTCGGCATACATGTTGATGTTGCGGATGCCGAGCTTGTTCAGCTCCCACAGTTCTTGCATGATGTTTTCGGGCGTGCGGATGCGGATCGAGTGCTGGTAGTTGACGTGTTTGATACAGTACTTGCAGCCGGCGGGACAGCCCCGGCTGGTGACGACGAACGTGTACGGCCCCTTGACCATCGGGATGCGGTACTTGTCCAGCGGCAGCAAGTGATGCAGTGGCAAAGGCAGGTCGTCCAGATCGCGGATAAAGGGCCGGTCGGCATTGACCACGATCTCTTCACCACGCCGCCACACCAGGCCCTTGATCGCGCTCAATTGCCCTGGCGCCGCCGCGATGTGCTCGTCGGACGAGTGGATCTCTCTACCGCCGAGCATCCAGGCCGGCGTCCAGGTCGAGTCGGCCTCGCTCATCATCTTGCGCATCACTCCGCACATATCCGTCGGGTGGCCATCTGCTCTCCGCAAGTGTCCATTGACCCTGGACCACTGACCACTGGCCGCCTGCAGCGTGTCCAACAACTCTCGCAACGTCAGTTCTGGCTCGCCACGCAATACAAAATCCAAAGCCGGAAATTGTTCCATCGTCTCGTGCGGCATCGGCGTGACGTGCGTGCCAAACGCCAACGTGATCGCGCCCAGGCCGCGCGCCAGGAACACGCCGTACATGTCATTGGTCAGCGTGGGTGCAGTGACTTGCGTGATGTAATAGCGCGGACGCTTTTCGCGCAGCAGCTTTTCAAATTCATCCCAGCCCATCCGCAGCGCAGCCGCGTCAACGATCTCAACACTATAGTCGGGCGCCAGCAGCGCCGCCATCTGCGCCAGATCCACCTGCGGCCAGACCATGTTTTCGCGGCTGCGCCGGCCCACCCGATGCTGGCTGCGAATCCAGACGCCGCCGTCGGGAGCGGGCGGGTTGACCAGGAGCACATCTACCGGGTGCGCCGGACGCGCAATGCCAAGCGCCCGCACGGCCAAATCCGCCTCAGGGAACTTGGCCTGCTGCACTGAGCGCAACGGCCGGCTGCCCAGGTTTTCTCGATGCAATGAATCCGTCACGACGTCACTCGTCATCAGGCTCACCTCCCCACCGCGCTTTTAGCTTCCAAGTCCAGACCGACCTTGATTTCTCGTTGGGAAAGCTCTTCCAATACACGCATCACGAGCCAAGAAATAATCAACTGCACGCCGATCAAGATCAACATCGAACCGCCGAGCAACCACAACCACAGGCGCGACATATCCCAGCCGCCAAAACTGAGAGCCAGGCTACCCACGGCGACGCTGCCCCCCATCAAGACCAATAGCCCACCCATCCACCAAAAGTGCCGGTCGAGCGGCGGGTCAAAGATCGGTTTGCCGAACAACCCTTGCTTGACCGGTCGCTTTTGGAACAGCGTCACCAGGTAATTGAACATTGCGCCCAAGTTGAACAGGCTGACGCCCGCCACGCCAAACACTAATGCGTTGAAGACAGCAAACACACCCCACGGTCCCAGATGGCTCACACCGCTCAACCGGAGCACTGTCAACACGGCGGCGACCATCACCGCCAATGCCACGCCCGCCAGGCCCAACGCGCCCAAAATGCGCACCGGGTTGTACGAGAGCGCCGTCCACACAATCGAGTTCAAGAAGCGCATCCCGTCGTTCACCACGCTCAACTTGGAGCGCCCCACGCGCTCGCTATAGGGGATCGGCACCTCGACCATCTTGATGTTTTCATGGATGGCGCGCGTGCTCATCACCGGTGTAAAGTTCAACCCGTCCGGCAGCGGGTACAACCGCTCCAGCACCTCGCGGCGAAAGACCCGCATCCCGCTCGCGCTATCGCTCACGCGCTGGTTGCCCACCAGACTGACCAGCGTGGCAAAGATCACGTTGCCCAAGCGCCGCACAAGGGGCATCTCGCTTTCGGCTCCCGCCATGCGCGAGCCGATCACCAGGTCGGCGCCGCTCAAAGCCGCGCGGCACAACTCGGGAAAGTGCTCCGGCGGATAGGTGCCGTCCGCATCCAGGAAGGCGAGCAAGTCGCCGGTGGCATTGTGAAAGCCCGTCTTGAGCGCGCCGCCGTAACCCCGGTTCTTTTCATGGCGGATCAACTTGACGTCGGTGTAGCCGCGCACGATGTCCACGGTTCGATCTCGGCTGCCGTCGTCCACCACCACCACCTCAGGCCCGGTCATGCCAAGCGCCTCCAATGCAGATCGGATGCTCAACACGCGATCGAGAATCGCGGCGATGCCACTCTCTTCGTTATAGGCCGGGATGATGACTGAAAGTTTTGCCGATGCTAAAGCTGTTGCCATTGCTCACCTTTATCATCAGAGTCGCGGCTTTAGCCGAGCCACGCGCCTTCGGCGTCCCGCTAAAGCCTTGACTCCGGAGCTTACAGGTAGACCTGCCCACGCTGCGATGATTTGGGCAGGTCCGGCGCGATCTCTTTGAGCACGCGCGCCGGGACGCCTCCCACGACGGTGTGCGGCGGCACGTCCTTCGTCACCACCGCGCCAGCCGCCACCACCGCGCCCTTGCCCACGTGTACGCCATCCGTGATCACTGCGCCCGATCCAATCCACACATCATCCTCGATCACGATGCCCTCTGCCGTGATGCCTTGCTCTACGAAGGGCTTGGCGGGATCATCAAACACATGATTGACGGCAATGATCTGCACCAGCGGCGAGGTGTACACCCGATCCCCGATGCGCACGCCGCCCTGCCCGCGAATGACGTTCATCTCGCCAATCAGGCTGTCTGCTCCGATGGTGATTCCAGCATGGGGCAGATTCCGAAAATTGTAGACGTGCAAGATGCTGCCGTGCATCACCAGTGTGCGCGGACCAATCGTCACGCCCTTGGGACAGGCATGGAGGTACACGCCTTGATCGAGATAACTGCCCGCCCCCAAACGAATGTGGCTGGCAAAGCGCAACCGCACCCCCGACTCGATGGCCGCTAACCCTTCCATCGTCAACATCAACCGGTAAAGGATCGCGCGCAGGCCAATGCCGACCAACGTCGGCACCCAACCCACCAATGCCTGAAGAAACTGTTCGAGGATATAACGCCGCAAGTTATCGGCTTGGCGGTACACGTAAATGCAAAGCTGTTCCATTCCTTGCCACGCAGCAGGCAAGCTCCGCCGTCCCGACCTCGAGTCGGCTGAAAACTTGCCTTGCTGTTTTGTCTGCGCCGAGTGGGGGCATAGATCAGGCGAACTTGTAGTTCGCTCATTCGGACTAGCGCCTTGTGTCGAAGAACTTGCGAAACGCCAGCCAGCTTCAGGTATGGCGGCCTGGCGTCATACGAGACTTACGGTCTGGATTAGTATAGATGTAGAGTGATGAACTGTGAAGCGTAAAAGGTCTGGATTTTGGATAGTGCGAGTAATGGGGAATAACGGAGGCGAAACATATCGGCTCCGTAAAAACTACGGAGCCGATAGAAGGAAACTAACCCAAAGCTTATAGGGACTTACTCAAACAGGCCATGTTCCATAGCATAACGGACCAACTCCACCCGGCTGCGCAATTCCAACTTACCCATCAGGTTAGCTCGGTGGCTCTCTATGGTGCGCACGCTGAGGTTCAACTCTTTAGCGATCTGACCATTGGTGTATCCTTTGGCAATCAGACGCAAAACCTCGATCTCGCGAGGAGTGAGCGATTCCACAGCGGGTTCAGCGGAGACCGGGAACAACGACATCTCTTTCAGCAAGGCGCGGGTCATCGCCGGATGGACGTACAGGTCCCCACGCCAGACAGAGTGAATTGCGTTGATGAGCTCGGATTCAACCGCTCGCTTGATGATGTAGCCGGCCGCTCCAACCTGGACGGCCTCTCGCAACATGCTTTCATCCTCGTGGGCGGTGAGAATGAGCACGCGCAACTCGGGCAGCGCTTCCTTCAGCCGCCGCGTCACCTCGATGCCCCCAGGCCCCGGCATGCTGATATCCAATAGCACAATGTCGGGGCGCAATTCGCATGCCAGGCGCAACGCATCGTTCCCATCTGACGCCTCAGCAATAACTTCCAGATCGGGTTCTGCATTCAGCAGCGTGCGTAGACCGGCGCGTAACACGCCGTGGTCATCAGCGATCAGAATGTGAATGGGCATAGGGGACCTCCGCTACCACCGTCGTTCCTGCTCCAACCGAACTCTCCACCAACAAAGTGCCGCCGAGCATCTCGACGCGCTCTTGCATGCCAAACAGACCCAGGCGACCGCTGCGCGCTGCCGCCTTGGGATCAAAGCCGACGCCGTTATCCTCGATCACCGTAACCACCTGGCTGCCACGTCGCTCCAGGAGCACGTCAACGCTCGTGGCCTGAGCGTGCCGAACCACATTGGTCAGCGCCTCCTGCACAATGCGGTACAGGGCTGTTTCCACGGCCGGAGGTAAGCGTTCGCCATCCAGCCCCACGCTGGCAAACTCTACCAGCAGATCGTTCTGGCGGCTGAAAGTCTCGATGTATTGACGCAGCGCCGCCACCAATCCCAGATGGTCCAAGCTGGCAGGCCGCAGGTCCATCGCCAGGCGGTGCAGATTTTCCAACACGCCATCGGTCATGTGTTTCAACTCGGCCACCCGCGCAGCAGCGCGTTCGGATAACTGCGTCTCCCGTTCGACCAGGCGCAGGCCCACGATCAAAGTCGTCAGGGCCTGGCCGACCTCATCGTGCAACTCGCGCGCGATGTGGCGGCGCTCGGTCTCCTGCACTTCCACCAATCGGCGAGAAAGCGCCTGCAATCGCTCGCGGCCTGTGCGCACCTGCTCGAATAACCCCGCATTCTGAACCGCGACCGCCGCCTGGGCCGCCAGTGCTTCAGCCAACCGCACGTGCTCCTCGGTAAAAAAGCCGGGTCTGGCCTTGTTCAGCGAATACAGTCCAATGATATTGCCTCCGGCCACCAGGGGCACACCCAGCCAGTTGCGAACGTATTCCATGCCGACACGAAACTCCCAATCAGCCTGCTGTTGAGTGTCCGCAATCAGAATGCTCTGCCGGGTCGTGACCAGCCGGTTGATGCTCGGGTAATCTTGAACATCAAAAGTGTGCGAACGAACCGTTTCAGATCCGCCCCACTCCTCATCACCTCGGACAGCCCGAACCATCACGAGAGAATCGGCTTCCAACAGCATGACATTGGCGGTATCGTAGGGAACAAGGCGGCCCAAGTAATCCAGCAGTGTTTCGAGCACAGTGTCCAGGTCAAGCGTCTGCGTGAGGGCCAGGTTGGCAGCGCGCAGGATTTCGGCGGTCCAGCGCGCGCGTTGCTCAGCTTCGTAAAGCCGGGCGTTCTGGATCGCCACCGCCAGATGGTCAGCCACCTCGCGGGCAACGGCGACGTGATCGGGCGTAAACGCGCCGGGAATATCTGCTCCCATGTTGAGGCAGCCGATCAATTCACTCTGGGAAACGAGCGACACGTTGAGGTAAGAACGCATTCCCTCTGCGTGCAGAACTTGATACGCGGACGACGGATAGGGCAGCGCCACAATATCCTCTATCACGTGAACCTTGTGTTGCATCAATTCGGTGAGCTCAGATGGCTTGATTGGCACACGCACGCCTGCACCTAAGCGGGTCTCGCCGTCAAAGTAAACCGCGAGCAGGACGACCTCCTGAGCTTCCATGTCGAACGTCACCACGCTGGCCCTCTGGCAGGGCACGAGTTGCTGAATATGGCTCAAGGCCGCCTGGGCAATCTCCTCCGGCGACCGCACGGCCAGGATAGCCCGGTCAATATCGGTCAGAGTTTTCAGGCGCGCGGCATGCTGCCGCAGCGATTCATCTGCCCGCTTGCGCTCGGTGATGTCTTCTATAACGGCAATGAAATGTGTGCCCTGGCCTTCCGCGTCCGTAATCGGCGAAATGGAAGCGGATTCCCAATACAGCTCGCCATTTTTCTTCTTGTTATGAAATTCGCCCCGCCATTCTCCGCCCGAGATAATCGTGTTCCACAGTTGTTCGTATTCTTCGGCGGGTGTTTCGCCCGATTTCAAGATACGCGGGTTTTGCCCGGCGACTTCTTCAAGCGTGTAGCCTGTTACCTGGGCGAATTTGGGGTTCACGTATTCAATGTTTCCGGCGGTATCCGTGATCATAATCAAGCTAGGGCTTTGCTCCACCGCGCGAGACAACTTGCGGAGTTCGCCTTCCACCCGCTTGCGCTCGTCAATCTCCTTCCGCAAAACCAGATTAGCTTTGGAAAGCTCAAACGTCCGCTCATGGACACGCTGCTCCAGCTCATCGTGCGCTTTTCTCAGCGCCTCTTGGGTGCGCCGGCGTTCGGTGAGCTCTTGCTGAACCGCCTCGAACAACTCTTCATTCAGGCGTTCGATCTTTTCTTGCGCCCGCTTGCGCTCGGTGATATCTTGCGCCGCGCCGTAGATGCGCACGACGCGGCTCTGTTCCCAGTCCCATTCCGGGCGGCCATGGTCCCGCAAAAGGCGTGTCTCACCGCTCTTGGTGACAACGCGAAAGTCGCTCACGTCCGACCGCCCAGAGCGCAGAATCTGCGCTCGCCGCCGCCAAGCCGGCCGGTCTTCTGGGTGGATGAATTCGAGCCAGGTGTCACCCGTATTCAATTCCTCCAGCGTAATACCGACAATGCGACTAAAAGGCTCGGTCACCCATTCATAAACAAACCGGCCATCCGGCTCGACACGAATCGCATAAGCATAGTCCGAAGTCAGCTCAGAGACAGCACGATAGCGAGTCTGGGCCTGATCGGCCGCTTCGAACAGCAGGGCGTTCTCTAGGGCGATGGCAACCGTATTCGCCAACGTGTCAATCAACATGCGATCCGAATCGCTGAAGGGAGCCACCTCTGCGCGTTCCATGTAGAGCATGCCCAACGCATGGCCGCCTGCCACCAGCGGCGACGCCAGTTGTGTGTGCGCTTGTGACTCCACCTGGAATATGCCATGTGAGGCTCTAGCATCGGGCCTGTAAAGGGTCTGTTGAGTATGGAAAACTTGCACGAGCAGATGGTCCCCATCCAGCGGCAAGGTCTCTGGCCAGGGATGCAGGTCTGCGCCGCGATGGTTGAGCAAGCGCAAAGTCCGCTGGTCGTTATCCGCCAACCACAGCGCCGCAGCCGTCACATTAAACATGAGAGAGGCCGCCACCAATGCCGCTTCGGAGATAGCCTCCACATCATGCAACCGCACCAACTCGGTCGTCAGGTTATAGAGCGGCAAGACAGATGAAGCGTCGAGATGCTCTGAGGGATCGAGCACGTTGAACTCCCTTTCAGTTGGTCAGGCTGGTGCCTATTCTATCACAATCTTATCCAGCGGTTAAGCCCTGTTTTGCAGCCCCTACCCTTCGAGACTGGAACCTTGCGAGGTTGTCGGGAAGCAACCTGGCCGACCGGTGAACCCAAGTTCTCCCGCGAATTGTTGAGATGCTGTTTTGCAGCCCCTGCCCTTCGTGCTATAATCCCTACGGCATGTACGACCGCTGAGAGGACATCAGTGATGCAGATAGACTGGTGGGGGCTGTGGCAGGCTCCATTTTTGGACAAGCCCGCTCGACAACTTGAAGGATACTTTCTCCTCGGACTCTATAGCCTGGCGCTGATCATGGCACTCGTCGGGACAAGGCGAAGTTGGACGCGCCTGCCGGCCCGCCGCTGGCTATTATTTGCAGTCCTGTGCATTTTGGCCTTGCTGCTCAACAACGCTCTGGTCTGGCACTATCCCATTGCGCGCCTGCCCGTCCCCAATCGTCCCCAGGAAGCCAGCAGTCTGTCCATTCCACTCCTGGGAAGTCTACCCATTCTGCTCATGGGCGGCTGGGTGGGCATCGGCCCGGCAGTGGTGGCCGGACTGTTAGCGGGACTGATGCGCGCACTATTCATCAACGGCCAGATGACCGAGATTTTTCAGTCGGCCTTCTTTGGCCTGGTCTGCGGCTACTTGCTCCAACAAAATTATCGCGGACGGCTCTCGTCCGTGCTGCGACAACCGATTGTGGTGGGCGTGCTGGGCAGGCTGCTACTCTGGTTTCTGGCGCTGCCCGCTACATTCGTCTACGCGCCCATAGATAATCCGCTCTCTGCGCTGGACTTTACGTGGCCGCTGTTTTTGTCGGCGCTGCTGCCCGCGCTGGTCGAGGGCAGCATCGCGGGTGTCTTGGGCCAGGCGCTTTATGCGGCGCTTCCCGCGCTGCGTCCCGCGCAAACTGCGCGCGCTGTGCCGCCTTACGCGCGCAGCCTCAACCGGCGTCTCCTGTTCACCTTTGTGCCGATTGTGCTCTTGATCATCGCCGTGCTGGTGTACGCCGTGGCGGCCACCACATTGGGCGCCGCCACTCAGCAGGCTATCCAACAAATGGCGCGCGATGCCATCAGCGTCTCGCAGGACATCCCGTTCTTTTTCCAGACCGGCCAAAGCCTGGTCAGCTCGCTGGCCGACGACGAGCGATTGCGCAGCGCCGACGCCAACACCCGTCAAAGTAAATTGACCGACGGCGTCCGCACGGGCGCGTTCTTTGACGAGATGGTGTTGACAGACGCCGCCGGCCAACCGCTCAACCTCTACCCGGCCAGCGCGCAAAAGCAACTGACCGACGAAGAAAAGCTGCTGGTGACACGCGCCATTTCCTCCACCGCGCCGGGCATGAGTGAGGTACACCGCCGCAGCGATAACACGCTCATGGTGTCTTTCGTTGTGCCGGTGGATGATCGCAAAGGAAAAATCAGCGCCTTGATCGGGCGCGCGCGGCTGAATGTTAACCCGGCGATGACGCGGGCGCTATCCGGACTGCAAAACACACTCGGCGCGGGCGAGGGCTTTGCAGTGGACGAAGGCGGACGTATTGTCCTTTCGCCGCGCGCCGAGCGGTTAATGACCGAGTGGCAGCCCAATACCGGACAGCCGCCCCTCGCCGCAGTCGGCGGAGGCCAGGCCTATATCAATTCCGTCGAGGACGGAACGCGCCGGTTGATCTATGTTCGCCCGGTGGAGGGCTACCCGTGGACGGCCGTCATTGAACTGCCCTACTCGTCCGTGCTGGGACTGGCCGCGCAGGTTTCCACACCGCTGCTGCTCCTGCTCCTGGCGTTGATAGTCGTGGCCGGCGTAGTCATGTTCTTGGTCAGCGGTGCCGTGACGCGCCCGGTGCGAGTGCTTTCGCAAGCCGCTACCCGCATCGCCGAGGGCAAGCTCGAAGAGGCCGTGCACGTGGGTGGCGAAGGCGAAGTGGGTCAGCTCGGCGAGGTGTTCGAGCAGATGCGCGCCAGCCTCAAGGGCCGACTCGACGATCTGTCACTGCTGCTGCGCGTGAGCCAGCAAGTGGCCGCCAGTCTCGACCTGGAGCGCGGCATCCCGCCGATTCTGGAAGGGGCGCTGCAAACCAGCGGCGCTCTTGCAGCTCGCCTGGTGTTAATTTCGGCTGACGGTCGGCCCAGCCAGGTGTGGCGGCGCGGCGAGTTGCCGGGCGAGATCACGCCCCTTGACCAGCGGTTGGTCGACCTCGCCAGAAGCAGCCCATCGCCGTTGCTGGTAGAAAACGTGGCGCGAGTGCGCAGCACGCTCGATCCATCCATCATCCCCCCTGGCCTGCGCGCCCTGGCGGCGCTGCCTGTGCGCCGGCCGAATGAAACCCTCGGCGTGCTGTGGCTGGCCTATGGCGAGTCGCGCCGTTTTTTGGAATCGGAAAAGAATGTGATGGCGACGCTAGCCGGACAGGCCGCCATCCTGGTGGAGAACGCGCAATTGTTCCAGGCGGCTGAAAGCGAGCGCCGCCGGTTGGCGGCGATCCTGACCAGCACCAACGACGCCGTCATCGTCACCAGCCAGGACGGGCGTGTACTGCTGATGAACTCGGCCGCCGAGATCGCGTTTGGCGTGGTCGCAACGCGCGTGGTGGGCAAGCGCCTGCAAGAAACCACCCTTGAACCGGCGGTGATTCAATTACTGGCGAGGGCAAACCCTGACGGAGGCGCGCAGACCGGCGAGGTCATCCTGCCCGACGGGCATACGCTCTACGGCAACGCCTCGGACATCCAAATGGGCGACGGCCCCTCGCTGGGCCGGGTCGCCGTGTTGCGCGACATCACGCGCTTCAAAGAGTTGGACTCGATGAAGTCCGACTTTGTCGCCACCGTCAGCCACGACCTGCGCAGCCCCTTGACGTACATGCGCGGCTATGCCGCCATGCTGCCGATGGTTGGCGAGCTTACAGACAAGCAAAGAGACTATGTGGAAAAAATCCAGGGCGGCATTGAGCAGATGACCGAGATGGTAGACGATTTGCTCGATCTGGGTCGGATTGAAGCCGGCGTGGGGCTACAGCGCGCCGAGTGTGTGCTGGCCGACTTGGTGCGCGGGATCGTCGAAGACGCGCGTGGGCGCGCGCTGGCCTTCAACCTCGACCTCCGAACGGAAATCAACACGAGCCGCCCAATGCAAGCCGACCAGGCGCTCCTCAAACGCGCCATCAGCAACTTGTTGGATAATGCCATGAAATACACGCCGTCGGGCGGCAAGATCACCCTCGGGCTGAACGAGCGCGCCGACTCGCTCATCGTATCCGTCTCCGACACCGGCATCGGCATCGCCGCCGCCGACCAAGGGCGGCTGTTCGAAAAATTCTATCGCGTCAAGCGGCGCGATACGCTCGACATCAAAGGCTCAGGGCTGGGGCTGGCTATCGTCAAGTCCATCGCGGAATGGCATGGCGGGCGTGTGTGGGTGGATAGTCAACTCGGGGTGGGTTCGACGTTCTATGTAGCTTTGCCTATCGAATAGTCTTGCAGTCGTATAGTCAGACTACATGACTACGTGACGACAAGACTATCCGACTATTCAATCTTGACAATCTTGAAAGCGATCGCTCCCATCGGAGCCTGGACTGTCACCTGGTCGCCGACGCGCTTACCGATCAACCCCTTGCCTAACGGGCTTTCGTAACTGATTTTGCCTTTCTTGGGATCGGCCTCAGTCGGACCGACAAGCCAGTACATCTCCGGGGCATCCTCAAAACCTTCTTCGGCCACTATTACCGTGCTGCCAATGCGAACTGCGCGGTCGGGCGTCTCTTCATTGCGCACCTCTTCGACAATCACCGGGTTGCGCAGCGTGGCCTCAATCGTCTTGATGCGGCCTTCCAGGAACGCCTGATCCTCTTTGGCTTTGGAATAGTCGGCGTTCTCCGAAAGGTCGCCTTGCTTGATGGCAAAGTGCAACCGCTCGGCCAATTCTTTGCGCGCCGTCGTCGTGAGGCGTTCCAATTCTGCTTCCAGTTTCTTTTTGCCTTCCAGCGTCAAATAATTCGGCTGTGAATTCATCTCGACACCTTGCTCCGCAAAAAATTTTCATCACTCGAATGGCAGAGGTGAAAAAGTCAGAGGGCCAATATTACTCCCAGCCTATCTCCACCTTCCCGCTTCCGACCTCCGGCATTATATCACAAGAAACAAAGAGGGCCTCCCGGACTGTGGAGGCCCTGAAGTGTTCCCATCGAACGGTTATTGAGTGACGTTGATAATGACCTGCGTCTTGTCTTGATCCACTGAAAGCATGACCTGCGCCTTTTGGTCGCCCTTGGAGAATTCCATCGAGGCGGACTCGTCGGTGATCTCCGGCTCGCCTTCCAACTTCCACCCCTTGGCCGGCATCTGCTGCTTGTAGAACTCGGCCACCTCGGCCAGCTTGCTGGGAGTCTTGTACATGATGGTATCGCCCACGGAGGTCTTTTCGGTGGCATCCTTCATCACCGGGATGTCGTTAGCCGCGCCGCCACAGTTTTCCGGCGGCGTGATGGTAATCGCCTGGTTGACGTCACTCAGTTCCCACGTCCACTTGCCGTCGCCCTTGGATTTGGAATTGGCGCCGAACAAACCGGCAGCGCCACTCCAGTTGACCGTTTCCTTGACGACAAAACCGCCGTCAACGGCAACCCAGATCTCGCCGGAAACTTTGGACGCGCCGAACAGGTTCGCGCTCTTTTCGTCATACTTGTAATGCTTGGCCTTGACGCCGTTGACCGTGTCCGTGCCGACGTACTTGGCATCGCTCACGCTGCCCAACATATTCGGGTTGAACAAGCCCTTGGTCAACTGGTTGCTCTTGTCGTCGCTGGACATTGAAATGCAACTCTTCTTGCCGTCGGCATCCACGGTTTGTATATACATGGTGTTGCCGACCTGCCAGGCTTCCATCTGCGTATTCTTCGTCTTGTCTGTGGAATTCGCAATGTTCCAGTTCCAGTGCAACGCCGCCGGATCCGACGAGTACTCTTCCACCCAATTCCAGCCGGAGCTTTCCGTGGAACCGCTATCAGTAGCCTTCCACTCGGCCAGCCATTTCATCTTATAGCTCTTGAGTTTGTCCAGACCCGCGTCGCGGCTCTGGAGGGATAACCCGCCATCGCTGCTCGGGGCAGCGGTGGGGCTCCCCGGTTTGGTCACAGTAGCCTTCGGCGCAGGCGTGCCACTTTCAGCCGACTTGACTCCAGTGGCAACCGCCTGGGCGGTCGAGATCGCCTCGGGCACCTTGCCGGCGCCCCCTAGCGCAGAACAAGCCAGGGCCGCAATGGAAAGAACCGCCACCGCCAGCATCACCATAGATTGTCGTTTCATAGTTTCTTCTCCTATCAACTTTTTCAAATGCAACTGCCTATCATGGGAAAAATATGATAACACGTCTAATACAAATGTCAACCCTCGCGCGCCGCTAACACTTGCGCGCGCTCCCAATCTTCCGGCGAATTAATGTTGAAGAATGACAGCCCCTCAGGATCAAAGTGAGCGATCTCTTCCGGCTCCAGGTAGCGCACACGGATGGCCGCATACAATTCGACAATGCGTCCGCCGCCGCGCCGGAGGACCGGCTCGATCACTGGGATGCACTGGCGCGAATAAACCGCGTGAAGTGGTTCGGATTCCCCCTGCCAGCGCGGCACGACCGCATCATGCCCCGGCGCGAGAGACGCCATGTGCCGCAAGAGCGCCAGGTTGAGGAACGGCATATCGCACGCCACGACGAGCGCGAACTCGTGACGCGCCGCCGCCAACCCGGCGTGAATGCCAGACAACGCCCCGCCACCAGCGATCACGTCGCCGGTCAAACGCGCGGCCAAGCTGCTGAACGACTCCGGCGTATTCGTCACGACGACGACATCGTCACTCAGCGCGCTCAGAGTTCGCGCCGCCCGCGCGACAAGGGTTTCGCCGCCCAGGATCAGATGGCTTTTGTCGCGCCCCATGCGCCGGCTTTTGCCGCCGGCCAGGATCACACCGGAAAGTTCGCCCGTCTCTGCCCTCCGGCATCAGCCAAAAGCAAACGGGCCATCGGCACCTATTGCGTGCCGATGGCCTTGCGCATCTGGCTGGACTCGAAAAGACTACTTTTTGACCATGCGAGTTTCGACGTATTCCACAGCCTGGGCGACCGTGGTGATCTTTTGCGCATCCTCGTCGGAAATCTCGCCGCCGAACTCTTCTTCAAAAGCCATGATGAGTTCGACCAGGTCAAGCGAATCGGCCTCCAGGTCTTCCCGGAAACGCGCCTCCGGCACAACCTTGGCGGCGTCTACACCTAACAATTCGACAACGATGCCTCGGATTCGTTCAAGCGTCGGTTGCTCTGCCATTGAATTACCTCCTTGACTTTGTGGGCGCTATTGTAGCAGTCCCAAGTAATTTGTCAAGCACCTCTTGACAAGGGGTGCGGGAGTGGTAGACTTGGCACCGCACAATAAAACACCGCTGCCGAGAAAGAGTTGCGCGGCGCACGCCGGGTATTATCAAAATGCTCGAACAACGCAAGGCCGACCACATCCGCATCAGTCTTGAAAAAGACATAGACTCTCACCTGACCACCGGGTTGGAAAAGTATCGCTTCGTTCACCAGGCGGCGCCAGAGATTGACCTGTCCACCGTGGACACGACAACAGCCTTGTTCGGCAAGACCCTTCGCGCGCCGCTGCTGATCTCTTCGATGACGGGCGGGACGGAACGGGCACGCGAAATTAATCGCCGTCTGGCGCAAGCCGCGCAGGCGCACGGCATCGCGATGGGCCTCGGTAGCCAGCGCGCCGCTATCCAGCACCCCGAATTGGCCGACACCTTTCGTGTGCGCGACGTGGCCCCGGACATTTTGCTCTTTGCCAACCTCGGCGCGGTGCAACTCAACTATGGTTACGACATGGAGCACTGCCGCCAAGCCGTCGAGATGGTCGGCGCGGACGCGCTCATCCTGCACCTCAACGCGTTGCAAGAAGCGCTCCAGCCAGAAGGCAACTCGAACTTTGCCGGTCTGCTGAAAAAGATACAAGTCGTGTGCCGAGCGCTGCCCGTGCCTGTCATCGCCAAAGAGGTCGGCTGGGGAATCAGCGAACAGGCCGCGCGTCAACTGTCGGATGCGGGCGTCGCGGCGATTGACGTGGCCGGCGGCGGGGGTACCTCGTGGAGCGAAGTGGAAAAACACCGTGCGACTAACGCCTCGCAACGGCGCGTGGCCGGCCGCTTTCGCGATTGGGGCATCCCCACTGCCGAAAGCATCCAGATGGCGCGGCGCGGCGCGCCCCACTTGCCCATCATCGCCAGCGGCGGTCTGCGCCACGGCATAGATATCGCCAAGTGCATCACGCTCGGCGCAGCAGTCGGCGGACTGGCGCGCCCATTCCTCAAAGCGGCTGCTCTCAGCCCCGAAGCGGTTGACGAAGCGGTGTCGGAAACCATCACCGAGTTGCGCGTGTCCATGTTCGCCGCCGGCGCGGGAACCCTCGAGGCGCTGCGTCAAACGTCTCTGATAAAAATATGAATTCGATCTCTTCCACAAAGGACACAAAGAGCACTAAAAAGGAAGCCTTCGTGTTCTTTGTGTAAAAACGGTGAAAACCATGACCCTCAAAGACTGCTTCGCCCGCTATATTCCCCCCATCGAAACCGAGATGCGCGACTGCCTGTCCGTGTCCGATCCGGCGCTGACCGGCTATTACGGGATGTTGCTCTATCACCTGGGTTGGGCCGACGAGCATTTTGCGCCGACGCACATCAGCTCCGGCAAGCGCATTCGTCCCGTGCTCTGCCTGCTGACATGCGAGTCCGCGCAGGGTGATGTGACCCATGCGATCCCCGCCGCGGCTGCCATCGAGCTCTTGCACAACTTTTCGCTCATCCATGACGACATCGAAGACCACAGCCCCACGCGGCGCGGGCGTCCATCGGTATGGATGCTGTGGGGCATTCCACAAGCCACCAACTCGGGCGACGGGCTGTTCACCCTCGCGCACCTGGCGATAGATCGCCTGAGCGACCGGGGTGTGCCGCTCGAGCGCGTCTTTGCGGCGCGGATGATTTTCGATCAGGCGTGCCTATCGCTGACGCACGGCCAGTATCTCGACCTGGCGTTCGAATCACGCGCGTCGGTAAGCGTGGACGAGTACATGGCGATGATCTCCGGCAAGACAGCCGCACTCATTGGCGCGACGGCTGCCATCGGCGCGACATTGGCCGGAAGCGATGCCGTTTCACATTATCAGACATTCGGGCGTGAGTTGGGACTGGCGTTTCAGATCCAGGACGACGTGCTGGGCATCTGGGGCGATGAGGCACTCACGGGTAAATCGGCGGAGAGCGACGTAGCGACGCGGAAAAAGTCACTGCCTGTCGTCTATGCGCTGGAACGCAGCGAAAGACTGCGCGCGCTGTATGCCGCCCCAGAGATGGACGTGCCGGCTGCCATTGCCGAGATGGATGCTGTGGGTGCGCGGGCGTTTGCAGAACAAGCTGCGCGTGAACATCACGAGCGCGCGTTGGAAGCGCTACGAGCCAGCGACGTGTCGGGTGACGCAGGCCAGGCGTTGTTTGAGTTGGCGGAGAGTTTGCTGGGCCGGGCGGCGTGAGGTTCGTTTGCAACACTGACCGAGGCTGGTATAATTGGCAACGACGACGGGGGACAAGGTCCTACTTCAGGTGTGTCTCTCCGACTCATCCGGGCATAATATGACTCCACTGCAAAAAGCTCTCTAGCTCTCGCAAAGACGCAAAGCCGCCAAGAAAAATCAAGTTGTCGTTAACAATAGTTTAGACATGGGCGCGTAAAACTTGGAATAACTTTGCTCTTTGCGGCTTGGCGTGAGATATACCTTTTTCAGGCGAGTCATAGTATAAAATAAATTCACGAAGGGAGCGAAGCATGATTGTCACGACAAAGAAACTGTTCGAGGCCGCCTATGGAAAATACGCCATCGGCGCTTACAACATCAACAACCTCGAACAAACGATGGGCCTGTTCCGGGGCAACCTGGATAGCAAAGCGCCATTCATCATCCAGATCAGCAAAGGGGCGCGCTCGTACACTCACAAGCTCATGCTGGAAGGCTTGATCCGCAGCGCCGATCAAGTTTTCCCCGATGCCATCTTTGCCGTCCACCTGGATCACGGCGACGAAGAGACTTGCTACGACTGCATCAAGAGCGGCTTTTATAGCTCTGTGATGATTGACGCCAGCCATGAAGACTTGGCCGGCAACATTGCCATCACCAAGCGCGTCGTAGACGCCGCCCACGCCAAGGGCATTGTGGTGGAAGCCGAACTGGGGCAACTGGGAGGCGTTGAAGAGCACGTCAAGGTCAGCGAATCAGATGCCAAGTTGACCGACCCCGATCAGGCCGCCGAGTTCGTCAAGCGTACCGGCGTGGACTCGCTGGCGTGCGCCATCGGCACCAGCCACGGCGCTTTCAAGTTCAGCGGATCGCAAAGCCTGCACTTTGAAGTTTTGGAAGAAATCCAAAAGAGACTGCCGGGGTTCCCGCTGGTCATGCACGGGAGCAGCTCTGTCCCGCAGGATGAAGTGGCCCGGATCAACGCCGCGGGCGGCAAGCTCAAGGGCGCCAAAGGCGTGGACGCCGACCAGTTCAAGCGCGCCGCCGAGTTGGGCGTCACCAAAGTGAACATTGACACGGACGGACGGCTGGTGTGGACGCGCGTTCACCGTGAGCACTTTATCGAGCAGCCCGAAAATTTCGACCTTCGCCCGGTCGGCAAGATTTTCATGGCCGAATATGCCAAGTTCATTGCCGGGAAGAACGAAAAGCTCGGCAGCGCAGGCCAACTGGACGCCGTGCGCAAGATGTTGGCCGCCAAATAAGAGCCTATCAAGAATTCGCTGACGCCTGGCGCGAAGTGTGCGTCAGTCACAGTTTTTTGAACCACACACCTCGTCCCTCGCGTGCTGTGTGCACATGGAGGGACGAGGTGACTTTTTAAAGGCTGTTACCGGGCCGATACCGGATCGCCCCGCTTCTCGGCGAGCCAACGAGTGCCGAGCAGCCCCAACGCCAGGCACGCAAACGCTGTCACCCCAAACATGGGTTGAATGCCAATCGCAGCGGCGAGGATGCCACTCAACCACGGGCCACCGAACATACCAAGCGCATACACGGATTGGTACAGGCCCATTGCGGTGGTGCGTTCGGCGTCGGCCACGTTCTGGATGCTCAAGCCCATGAGCACCGGATAACCGACCCCCAGCGACAGGCCCAGGCACGCCTGCGCCACAAACAGCACCCAGAGCGACGGAGCCAGCGCGGCTATTCCGATCCCGACCGATAATAACCCAAAGCTCAGAGTCACCAAGCGCCGCGCGCCGACTCGGTTGATAATGGAGGACGTCATCAGGTTCCCCAGTGAGAGCACGACGAGGTTCAGCGTCACCAGGATGCTCTGCGTGACGCCCGTTCCGCCCAGTTGCTCGGCCAGCACCGGCATAAAGCCAAAGGTGATCGCCCAATCGGCATATTGGCCAACGGCGGCGAGGAGAGCCGGCAGCAGCACATCTCGCCGGGTGACCAAATGGCCCAAGCTTCCCACAGAAGGCCACTTTGGCGAACGCCGCTGTTCTGGGATGAGTGATATGATCAGGATGGCAAGTGCCGCGACGCCGGTCGCCAGGAAAAAGGCCAACGAGTAGCCGCCCACCTCGTTGAGCAAGCCGGTGACACTTGTGGCCACCATGCGCGCGATTGAGCTGCACAGAGTGAGCGCGGCGCTGGCCCGCACCGCTTCCTGGGGCGGGAACAGGCTCGTGAACCCCACCACCAACAGTACCCACGTGCCAGCGGCAAGTCCGGTGATGGCGCGACCGATGGTCAGTCCATTGACGCTGCCAGTCGTGCCCATAGTCCATGCGCCCAGTCCGACCAGACCGAGGCCGATGATGATGAATGGCTTGCGCCATCCCAACCAATCAACCGTGATGCCTAACGGCAAGCGGATGAACGCTTGCCACAAGCCATACATGGAGAGAACTGTGCCCACCAACGCCAGGTCATGGGTCTTGCTTTGGACGTAGGTGGGCAGCGTGGGCACATACAGGTAAAGCGCCACCCAATACAAAAATGCCGCGATGGTAAACAACGCAACCGTCAACCGCTGACTGCCGACGCTTACCGTGGAAAACAGATTGGCTCGAACGGAAAAAGATTCGCTCACAATGACCCCAAAGTTTGAATTAACTGACCAGCAGTCAGACCAGGGCTTTCTCATAAAAATAGCCAAGCGGTTGAAACCGAGTCTTGAGGGCGCAACTGCGCTGGTCGTCCGCCTGCGCGGACGATGACCGCGACCGCGTAGGCAGTCGCCCGGCACGCAGTGCCCCGCAGATGCGATTTCAATCGCTTTTATGAGAAAGCCGTGCAGTCAGACTGACCTCCAACAGCTTCGTACTATCCACGCGCACGGAACACCAGCACCAAGACTAGCGCCACCACAATCAACGCGAGGATGATGACAGTGATCAACAACCAGCGGGGAACGCGCGCGCGCGCCAACTCGAACAACGTGTCGTCCGCATACGGATCGAGCGCCAGGCCATTCGAGTCGGGCTTGACCTCCTCACCCGTCCCCAACGGCCTTTCATCCTCCGACTCCTCGTCTACCCGCACATTGGGATTCTTGTCTCGCGCTTTCATCGTGCCCCCTTCGTCTCAGTGGTCAGTCGCCGGCAAGAATGCCACGAACACTCGATTACCCAACAACCAGCCGCGCCGCGTCAACCGCACGCCGGCGGCATCCACCTCGATCAATCCCTGCTCGCCGAGTTCTCTTAATTCCCGCGCGTAAACCTCGGTCATCGCCACGCCGAATCTCTGCTCAAACCGCGAGAAGGTGACGCCTTCCGTCAGCCGCAGCCCCAGCATCATCGTCTCGCCCATTTCCAGCTCGCGCCCGATGATTTCAAAGTCGGCGACGGCGCTCTGCCCCGTTTCAATTCGCCGGACGTATTCGCGCGGATGCTCGACGTTCCAGAATCGCCGCCCATCCAAGCTGGAATGTGCCCCCGCGCCAAAGCCGAGATAGGGAGTGTTGCGCCAATAAACCAGGTTGTGGCGGCACTGAAGATTTGTTCTCCTGGCCCAATTGGATATCTCATAACGCGCCAGGCCATCCGCAGCAAGTCGCTCATCCGCCCACAGCACCATGTCCGCCGCCAGGTCATCGTCGGGCAGCGGCGACTTGTCACGCCGCACCCACAACGCCAACGTCGTGCGATCTTCGACGGTGAGACAATACATCGAAACGTGATCCGGCGCAAGCTCCAACGTGCGGTCCACGGTCTCTTGCCACATCGCCATCGTCTGACGCGGGATGCCGTAGATGAGGTCAACGTTCAAGTTATCAAACCCCGCCGCACGCGCAAATTGAACGGCCTCAGTCGCATCTTGAAAACTATGACCGCGCCTGAGGAAATCTAACTCGGCCTGATGCGCACTCTGCACTCCCAGGCTCAACCGGTTCACGCCGAGCGCGCGCAACCCGGCGAGGTACGCCGCATCCACCGTGCCAGGATTCGCCTCCAGCGAAATCTCTGCATCGGGCGGCACAGGAAACGTGTCGCGGCACGCAGCCAAAATCTCAGCCAGCAATGGCAGCGGCAAGAGCGATGGAGTCCCGCCGCCAAAATAAATCGTCTCCGCTACCAATTCAGAAGTCGGAAGTTGGAAGTCGGAGGTCGGAGGTCGGAGGTCAGGGATTAGAGATTGGAGATTGGAGATTTGAGATTTGAGCGCATGCGTGTACGGCTCATACAGCGACCGCATCCCGGCATAAGCATTAAAGTCGCAATACGAGCACTTGAACCGGCAGAAGGGAATATGGAGATACAGGCCCACATTCATCGAGTCACTCCGGATGATTGAGCAAGTCTTGCCAGCGCTTCCAGCACGCCGTCGGCTACCTTCCACGCCTTGTCCGAAACCCGGCTGCACAAGGCCGGATCACCACACGGGTCAACATCGCCGACCTTGATCCCGGCACGAACAGCCACCCCGCTGGTGAGCAGCCCGCGCACCACGCCTGGAATAGCTGTCGTCACCGGCTGGCCATCCACCTGCCCTACCACATCCCCTGCGCGCACCAGGTCGCCGATGCGCGCCCGTCCAACAAACGACCCATCCACCGGCGCACGCAACACACGCCGCACCGCTTCGCCGCCGATCTCTCCCGGCGCGCCGGAATCCGGAGCGGTTGAACCGTTGAAATACACATGGCCCAGTTTCGGCCCACGCTGCGTTTCCACGACGGCGTGACAATCCACGCCGGCGCAAAACCCCGGCCCCAACGCCACGACGGTGGGCGCGTCATGGATGGTCGTACCCGCGTTGCGCTTCGCCATAATCGCGTCTACCACGGCGTACGGTCTGAGCTTTTGCGCGATGCGCGTTTCCGGGTCCACTATCACCGGAACGTGACCCGCCGCCCACGCCGCCCGGATGCCGGCGATATCTTGCACGCGGCGCGCCTCCACGCCCTCAATCGTCACGCGCTCCTCGTAAACAGCCGAGGCCACCGCGACCTTCCGGCGAACGACCAGCGGCTGCAGCAGCTCCGTCACGACCACACGATAGTCATGCTGGAACAGCCGCAACACCACGCCTGTCCCCAGGTCGCCGCCGCCCTTCACTAACACAACACTTTCGTCCATTCGCCCATCTCTATTCAACACGCAAAACGGTCCTTCGACGCTCGACATTCGTCGCGGCTCACGCAACCTGGTTGCTGTCCACAACCCCACGGCATAGCAGCACGCTGCCAGCAGGAACAAACCGCGGTAGCCAAGCCAATCCACCGATCGAAGTCGAGAGGAGCGCCACGCCCAACACGCTATTCGTCAGGCCCAATAAAGGTGAGGCGATTATAACATCCGGTTATCAAATATCAAACCTTCAGACCATTGCCTAAACGAGCAAAACGGATACAATTATCGGCAGGGTGAGAACAAGCCACAGCCGCCCTCACGCAGCGCGAGGGGCAGCCACATTCTTCAAAAGAGAGGCAAGGATGAACGAGCAGCACAACCTCGGTCCACAGCCTGACCCGTCGGCAGGCGATGTTTCGGCCCAAGTCGTGAACGTGGTGAAGGGGAGGGCGCGGGATGTGTTCGCGCGCGCCGCTACGATCACGCAAGGCGGCGCGCGCGAGGTGAAAGCTGAAAGTGTGACCATCCGTCAGGGCGGCGCGGAAAAAGTCGAGGCGACGAACGTGACCCTCCATCAGAGCGCCGTCGTCCAGGCCAAGGCAGAGACGGTCGAGATCGTCCAAAGCGGCGTCGCGTTCGTCCAGGCCGACGAGGTGACGCTCAATGCAGCCCATGCCTCCGCGGTGTACGCCGGTTCGGCGACGTTGGACGGGGCGCTGGTGCAAGCAGTCGTCTCGCGCGGGCCGATGCAAGTGCAAGACTCTGCAGTGGTGGCGATGGTTGCACCCAGCATGACCGTCAAGGACTCGTTCATCGGGCTGCTCTTTGCGCGCCACGTCGAGGGAGAGGTACGCGCCTTGTTCGGGCCGCGCGCCGCGGTGGCGTTCGGGGCAGCCTTTGGTGCGGCATTCGGAGTGGCGTTCGCGTTGGCGCGCACCGCCACCCAACAGCGGCGGCAGAAGCGGTAGAGGGAAAGTGCGGTTCTACTGCCGTCTAAGCCACACGGAGACAACGTATGAAGCAATTTGCGGTGTTGCAGCTTTCGGGCTGCGCCGGCTGTGAGGTATCCCTCCTCAACGCCGATGCCTGGGTGAGCCAGTCCGAGTTGGTCTACATGCCGCTGGTCATCTCGGCCTACGACATGCCCAACGTGGACATCCTGCTGGTCAGCGGCGGCGTGCGCAACGACGAAGACCTGTACAACCTGCGCCGGGCCGTCCGGCACGCCGGTCGGATGGTGGCTGTCGGGACGTGTGCCATCTCGGGCGGCGTGGCGAACCTGGGTGACCGCGACGACGTCCGCGAGCGCTTTCTTGCCGAAGAGGAGCGACAGCACTTGCCCCGCCTGTTGCCCAAATGCCGCCCTGTGGACGCGGTCGTGACTATTGATCGCTACCTACCCGGCTGCCCGCCCACACCCGAATTATTCATGGCGGCACTGTTTGACCCGCCCGGGTTCACCGTGGGCACAAGCGTTTGCCAGGAATGTGGCCGTCAGAAAATCAAAGAACTGCGTCCCACACATCTGCTCGGCTTTGAGCAGGGTGAGGTTCAACCCGGCATCTGCCTGGTTAACCAGGGCTATTTGTGCGTCGGCTCTTCGACGCGAGGAGGCTGCCGAGCGCTGTGCACCCGTCCGGGCCATCCCTGCGTAGGCTGTCGTGGGCCATCGGACGCTTTTATCGAAAAAGATTCGAGCGCCTGGTTCACCAGCATTCAGCGTGTCTTTACGACGATGACCGATGTTCCTGCCGAGGAAATCGCAGCGGGGTTGCGCTCTCCACAACTGGCGCTCTTTTTGTTCCAGTTCGCCGACTATGCCAGCACCGGACGTCCCCCTCGCCAAAAAGAAAAAGTGCTATAAATGCCAACATTGACTTTTCCCCTCAGCCGGATCGAAGGGCACGCGCAGGTCGTCATCGAGGTGCACGCCGGCAAGGTCGTCTCGACTCACTTTCGAGCGATAGAGTTCCGCGGCTTTGAATACTTTGTGCAGGGAGTGCCCGCCGAGCAGATGCCCGTAATCGTGCCACGCATCTGTGGCGTCTGCTCCACTGCGCATCACATGGCCGCTGTCAAGGCTTTGGAAGATGCTTATGGCGTCCAGCCGCCTCCACTCGCCATCAAAATCCGCGAGCTGTTATTGCTCGGCCAGATCATCCAGAACCAAGCCACGTCGCTCTTTGTCTTCACTATGCCCGACCGGCTGGGTGTAGACAGTATTTTCCAGACGGATGATTTGCCCCTCGCAAGAAAGGATCTGGCAGAAATGGCCGCACGGGCGCTCCGCGTGCGCAAGGCTGGCACCGACGTGATCGCCATCGCGGGCGGGCAATTCATCCATCCGATCAAGGCCGTCGTCGGCGGAGTGACGAGTGGCATCGCCCCGGCAGACGCCACAGCCTTACACGCCGAGCTGCGCCAAGTTTTGCCGGTTGCCTGCGAGCTGTTCGATCGCTACTGGGAGATGTCACTGGCGCTGCGCGAGCGCATCGGCACCTGGGGCGACGACGCGCCGGCTTACTACCCGGCCGCCACCTCGCACTATCGCCCCAGCTACGATAACGACATCATCCGCGTCATGTCGCCCCAGGGCGTCTTGACGGCCAGTTTTCCGGCCCGTGACTTTTCAGCGTATCTCACTTTTGAGGAGAGCGAGTACAGCTATGCGGATCGGACGAGCTTCAGGGGACAGGTGATGCGGGCGAACAGCCTGGCGCGCATCAACATGACGAGCGCGATGGGGACGCCGCGCGCCGATGAATATCTGACACGCTTTCGCGAGGCGTTCGGGCAGCCAGCCCATGCCATCCTACTCTTCGATCTGGCTCGCGGCATCGAGTTGGTCTATGCGCTGGAGCGCGCCATCGAGATTCTGTCCGAGCCACTCGACCAATCGGACACGGCCATTCCTCACACGCCACGCGATGGCGAAGGGTATGGCTTGGTCGAAGCGCCGCGCGGGCCGCTGATCCATCATTACCACATCGAAAAAGGTCTCATCGTCCAAGCCAAGTTCATCATTCCAACGGTCCACAACTCGCTAGCCATCGAACAGGCGCTGCGCGTCGCAGCAGAGCGGTACATCAACAGTGAAGGCGTGAAGATGGAGCTGGAGCGCGCCGTGGGGCGAGTCGTGCGAGCCTTTGACCCGTGCATCGCCTGCGCGACCCATTGAGACACGCGGCGAGAGCCACTTGGCCGCACGTAATTTGGAGACGGCTTGCCCTCTGGCGCGGCGTTTTGCTCTCACAATGCGTTGGGCATTCCCTCGGTCAGCCACCGGCCAAAATCGGCCAACGTTCCCCGCGCACAGGAATCAGACTCTGGTAGAAGGTCCGCGCCGGTATTGACCCAGTAAACCCGCAGCCCGGCGCGCATCGCGGGCGCAATGTCGTTGTCCCAGTCATCGCCCACCATCACGCACTCGCTCGGCTGCCGGCCAATGCGCTCGGCGATCTCCAGGTAATACTCCGGGTGCGGTTTGCTAAAGTGCATGGTCTCGTAGCTCGTGACGAGCTTGAAAGGGAAATCCGCCACGTCCGCCCATTCCATGCGCTGGCGGATGGCAGTGTCCGGAAATAACGGATTGGTGGCGATGACCACGTCGTAGCCAGCGCCGAACGTGGCCCGGACGATGGCGCGCGCTTCGGGCAGGCAGCGTGTGTGCGAGCGCAGTTCGGCAAACTGCGTGGCGTAGAAATCATCGAACACCGGCATCATCTCGTCCTTCGTCCGGCCGACGCGGGGAAAAAAATCGGCCGCGAACGCTTGTTGATTGGTTACGCCGGGGTCAGTGTTTTCCACCATCGTGCGGGTGGCGGCCAGCAAGGCGGGTATGAATTTTTCCGGCGGGACATAGGCTGCTACGTGCGGCGCAAGCAACCCAAAGTAGGCCTTGAGGAAACGATCCATGTCATTCCCCAACAGCGTATCGTCCAAATCAAACAGAATCGCGCGAACAGTATCCGCCGCCATCATTCTCCTTTGCGCACAACGGCATAACCGTTCAGTGGGTATCTCACCTTTACCACAAAGACACCACGCCGAGCGGCCCACCGCCGCAATGCGGCGGGCATGGGCAGACACAAAGAACTTTGCTCACCCTTGCGAAGGCTGTGATTGCGTTCGCCACGTGTCTCCTTGAAGCCTTCGCAAGGGTGCCTGAGCAGTTACCCAAAATGACGTAAATGTCTGCCAACTGAGGATCGGCCTTGATACGCCGACACACTCCAAGGCCATCCATGTCCAGCAACACGACGTCGAGCAAGACCAAGTCCGGTTCTTGCTCCTTAGCCAGGCGCAAGGCATCACTGCCCGTGCCGGCTTTGATCACCTCATAGCCCGCCGACTTGAGCAATCGCCCTGTGGCGCGCAGCATGACGGGATCGTCGTCTACAACAAGGATGAGAGCATTCTTGTTCATCCAGCGGCCTCCACATTCCTCAACGCGGACAGGCTACAGACTCCAAACTCTAGGCCGAGGTGCTCGTCCACGCTCGGGCAAGAGAGACACGGCACGCACTGCATCGAACTGGGGGGAGGGAGTGGGTTGGATCGGCTGCCCCGGCTTGGATTGCGGCAGCCGTGGCTAGCCGCAATCTCGCACCTGGCATCTACATCACGGGCGACTGGTTGAGCAGCAACCAGTAAAAACCCAGCTCACGCACGGCAGCGGTAAACTGCTCGAAATCCACCGGCTTGACGATGTAGCTGTTGACGCCCAGGCTGTAACTTTCCACGATGTCGCGCTCCTCGCGCGACGAGGTCAGCACGACCACGGGGATCCGCCGGGTGCGCGGATCGGCTTTGAGTCGCCGCAACACCTCCAGCCCATCCACCTTGGGCAGTTTCAGATCGAGCAGAATCAGCCGTGGGTTATCGAGGGCGTTGCGTCCCGCATACGCGCCGGTGGCAAAGATAAAGTCCAACGCCTCGACCCCGTCACACGCAACACGAACGCGGTTGGCCAGGTTATTCTTCTTCAGGGCACGCAGTGTCAATTCCATGTCGCTAGGATTGTCTTCGACCAGCAAGATTTCCACAATGTCCTCGCTCATTGGTCTCTCCCTTGAGAGCGCATTATCGCGCCTTGACTCACGCCGCTCTCGATCACGGCATAATTCTAGCACCATTTGCGTCTTGGAGTGAGACGTTCCCAGTCGCCGCAGCCTCCATGCTTTCCGCCAGTTCGGTGAGGCGATCCAGATAGGGCTGCAAGGCAGAAAACAAATGGCGATAGACTTGCTCATAGAGGCGGCTATAGAAGGCGCTACGCGTCGGATCGGGTTCAAAGGGCGTGGGTTCGACGTGGGTCATGGCTTGAGCGGCCTGTCGCGCGTCGGCATACAGTCCAGCCGCGCTGGCTGCCAGTATGCCCGCGCCCAAGGCGGCTGCCTCCGGCGTAGACGAACGATAGACGGGCTTGCCCGTGATGTCCGCCATGATCTGAAGCCAGGCAGAACTCGTAGCTCCGCCGCCCATTGCGATAAAAGATTCCACAGTCTGACCGATGGCGGCCTCGACGCCGCTCGTGTTCAGGCGCTGCTCAAAAGCAATCCCTTCCAAGATAGACCGGTAAAGATGCGCCCGGCCATGCGCTCCTCTCCAACCGACGACGATGCCGCTGGCGGCTGCATCCCAGTAAGGGTTCAGCACGCTGTTCCAATACGGGACGAGCATCAGGCCCAGCGAACCGGGCGGTACGTGTTGGATGGCCGCTTCGAACGCTGCTTCAGCCGAAGCGCCAGAGATCAAGTCGGCGGCGTTCGCAAAGTGCTCAATAAACCAGTTGATCGTGTAAGCGCCCCCCATCAACGCCGTTTCCAGCAGGAAAGCGCCGGGCAGTCCGCTGTTCATGGTCCGGAAAGCCCGCTCGGCCACGTAGGCATCGGAATAGACGCCCGAGATGACAGACGTTCCCAGGCTGAGGTACGCCGAACCGGGGCGCGTGATGTTCGTGCCCAACCCAGCCGCCTGACCGTCGCCCAAGCCGGCTACCACTGGCAAGCCCACGGGCGCGCCGCAAGCCACCGCGGCTTCTTGTGTCATCTCACCCAGAATTTCGCCGGGAGCAAAAGCTTCCGGCAGTTGCTCCATGCGCAAGCCAATGGCTTGTATGAGGTCTTGCGCCCAACAATGCCGGCGCATATCAAACAGGCCCATCGGGTCAGCGCAGCCCCAACCGGTGCGCAAGCGCCCCGTCATTCGATAGACCAGGTAAGCATGCACATCCAGGTATTTGAACGCGCGATCAAACAAGGCCGGCTCGTTCTGTCTGAGCCACAAGATTTTTCCCAGCGAAAGATTGCTCGACACAACCTTGCCGGTCAATTGGTGGATGCGATCACTGCCATACAGGTCATCAAAATCGGGCAGCACTGAACGACTGCGTTCATCCATCCAGACGATGGCGTTGCGCATCGGTTGCCCCTTCTCATCTATCGGCACAAAAGTTTCCCGCTGGTGTGTGATGCACAACGCAGCCAGACGATCGGGATTGACTTCTGCGATGGCTTGGCGGAGGGCCTGGGTCGTGGCGATCCACCACGACTCGGCTGGCTGTTCATACCATGTGGGCCGGGGCATGAGCAAAGGCAACGCGCAGCGCCCCTCGGCCAGCAGCGAGCCGTGCCGATCCCACACCACCGCTTTGCTGGCCGTAGTGCTGCAATCCACGCCAATGACCAAGTCCTTTGACATACGCATGACTCCCAGGCCGGCATAGGAATGTCGGCCTACTTTGAGCGGCAATGACAAACTCGCCGCTCAGGCGATTATCGGCGGATGAACTTGTGAGGAAATGAAGGCGTCTTATTTTGGCTGGAAGACTGGCATCCCTATGTCGGTTTCTGCTGACCGCTGGGGCGTAGGGACGCGTTTGCTACGAGGCTTTATGATAAGGACATGCACTATAGAGTCACTGCTTCGCCGGCAGCAACACGGAAAATGTGCTTCCCTGGCCGGGCGCGCTTTCCACCCACACGCGCCCACCGTGCTTGTCCACCACGGTCTTGACAATGGATAGCCCCAGTCCCGTTCCCACGATATTCGCCGTCGCCTCGCTCTGCACGCGGTAGAATTTGTTAAAGATGTACGGCTGATCTTCCAGCGGGACGCCGATGCCATTGTCCGCCACACTCAACATCACATACGCTCCTTCGGCCTTGAGCATCGCCTTGATCTTGCCGCCGTCCGGCGTGTACTTGACAGCATTGTTGAGGAGGTTGGTCGCCACCTGTCCGAGCCGCCGCGCGCTGCCCAGGACCAGCGGCAAATCGGGCGCGATATCCAGAGTCAGCTCGTGTTGTTTTTCGTCAATGGCCATCTGCACGGCGTCAACGGCACGCAGCAAAATGCTGTCCATCCGGCAAGGAGCTGCCTCTTGATCCAACCCCGCTTCAACCCGACCGATGTCCAGCAGGTCGCCGATCAGGTCGGTGACAGTCTTCATGCTCTGCCCCATCCGGTTGACAAACTCGGCCTGCTGCGGGGTGAGCGGCCCTACGCGCGGCAACAAATCCACGTAGCCGCGAATCGTCGTGAGCGGAGAACGCAGGTCGTGGCTCACGACAGACACAAATTCGCTCTTGACGCGATCCAGTTCCTTCAAGTGCGTGATGTCTTGCATCACCGCCGCGTAGCCCACGGCCTCGATAGCGCTGATCTGCGCCTGAAGGGTGCGCCCGTCGGCCAGTTGCACTTCCGTGCGCAGCGGACGCCCGACGATGGGAAGGTGCTCGAACAAATCCAGCAACACCTGGCTCTGGGTGACTTGGTGCAACGGGCGGCCGACGACATCTGTTGCCTTGATGCCAAACGCTCTGCGTGCGGCCGGATTGCACAGCAAGATCTGTTTGTCCAGGTCCAGCAAAATCACTGCGTCCTCGGTGCCGCGCAACACAGCGTCCAGCGTGCCTCGATCGGACTCGACCGCGGCGAACAACCGCGCGTTCTCAATGGCGATGGCCGCATAATCGCCTAGCGCCGAAAGCAGGAACATGTCTCGCTCGGTAAAGGTCCGCTCGGAAACCTCGTTCGATATGCCCAACACGCCGATGATGCGATCGAGAGGAACCGTGAGCGGAACATATAACAACGCTTTTGCCGGATGGGATGGGTTGACCCTGCGCCAGTCCTGTCCCGCCATCATCACCGGCCGGCCGAATTTGAGCACTCGATCCAGCAAAACGTCTTCCACCTGGACATGCAGGCCGCCCGCGGCAGGTTGATCGAGGTGCTTGGACGCGCGCAGGTACAGCTTGCCGCTGGAATCATCCACCAGCATCAGTGAACCTTCCTCGCCGCGCGCCATGTACGTGGCCGCCTCGACCACCTGCGCAAGCACCCGTTCCAAGTCGGGCATTGCCGTGGCCGTTTTGCCGACAGTGTATATGGCGTTGAGTTCTTGGAGCTGCCACTCCATCTGGCGGCGAACCTGCGCCAGTTGGTCGGCCAGTTCGTCGCGCTCGCGGCGCAAGCGAGTCTCGGTCAGCGCGCGCTCGATCACCCGCAAGGCCTCGCCCGGCCCGAACGGCTCGAACAAGACGTCGCGCACACCAGCACACCAGGCATCGGCGGCCCAACGCTCTGCCGGCGGCTCCACGATCAAGAGCACGGGGATGGGCTGACTGGATGCGCCGAGTTTTTTCAGGGACTCGAACTCGCCAGGGAGGACCGCCTGAGCCGTCAACACGATCAGGTCAGGCGATTGCACCAACGCAACCTGTAGGCCGCCCTCAAAGGTATCGCTTTCCAGCGAGGTATAGCCGCCAGGCTTGAGCACGGTCTCGATCAGGCGCTGGCGCGGCGCGGCGCGGTTATCTATGACCAGGACAGTTTCGCCAGCCACAAAGCTCCTCTCGTCTCAGTCACCGCTTTGCAAACAGCAAAACAACTCAGGACCTATTATGGCACAACCCACGCAATGTGGGTAGTGCCCGCATGATACCACAAAATGCCATAGGGAGCGAAATGCGAGTATCCTGTAACGCGCCGCAATCATCTTGCAATGCACGGGTGCGCGTCAAAGTTTTGCGGGCTTCGGCTGCGCAGATCGGTATCGGGCTTTGCCAATCGGATCGCGTCGCCAAGGATGGTTAGCGGCGGGACGCCACGGGGTCTTGGGGGCGGAGGGCGAGACAGTGATCGGTGTCGGCAAGGGCGTTGACGTGATGGGAATCTCCGTCGTCGTTGGCGCGTTATCTGTTTTCTCCGTGACGGTTGTGGCGTCCACCCGGGCGGGTAAGGCGTCACAGCGGGTCTTCCGCTTGTGCCACTGTTCGGCCTGGCGCGACCTACGTCTATGTTGACACGGTTCCCTCGGATGGCGTGTGGTGGTACTGGCTGGCCGACGTGGACACGCGGGGTAACGAGACGCGCTCCGCTCAGGCCACGGCCAGCGTGGGCGTGAATGTGGCGTTGCCGTACAAGGTTTATCTGCCGATCCTGATGAAAGGCCCATGATGAGGGTAGAGGCCGCATTGGAAAACTGATCAGTTGCTCAATCGTGAGAATCCCGCATGACGTGCGGGATTCTCAGGGTGTGCTGCTCCGAGACCTCCGAGGTTTCCGCCGACCGGCACGGTCGGGCAACCTCGGAGGTCTTTTTTGGCGTGCGGCGCGAAAAGTTGTATACTTGTTCCGAGGTGCCTTGATCGAGGCGGCGGGCCAGTTCTTTGGCTTGGGTGAGATCGCGGCGCATAGGAGATGCCATGAGTACAATTAGTCTTCGTTTGCCCGAGTCCCTGCATGATAGCGCCCGCGCATTGGCCGCCAAGGAAAGTGTCTCGATCAATCAATTGACTACTCTGGCATTGGCTGAAAAGGTGTCGGCGTTGATGACCGAAGAGTATTTGGGAAAGCGAGCCAAGCGCGGGGATAAGCAAAAATTCGAAAAAGCAATGGCAAAGGTGGCCGATATAGAACCTGAAGAGCATGACAGGCTATAGGTCCATCTTTGGCCTTGGCGAGATCGCAGTACGGCGGCTGATGCGCGCACCCTTGTGAAGGTTTCGAAGAGACAGGTAGCGAACGTAATTACAACCTTCGCAAGGGTGAGCCGTTGAAAGGAAAAAACCTTTGAACAAATCTCAGGTGGCAGTGGTGCGTTGTGAGACTTACGACGAGGCGACGGTGTATGCTGCGGTGAAGCGGGGTCTCGACTTGATGGGCGGATTGCAGAGCCTCATCAAGCCAGGTGAAAAGATTCTGCTCAAGCCCAACATCCTGGTCGGCGATGCGCCCGAGAAGCTGATCGGCCCGCACCCGTTCGTGTTCAAGGCGGTGGGGCGACTCGTCCAGGACATCTCGCGCAACGTGTCTTACGGCGACTCGTCCAGCTTTGGCAAACCCAGGGGACAAGCGAGGCGTGCTCAGCTCAGCCAGTGCGCGGAGGCGTTGGGCATCCCGCTGGCCGATTTTGAAAATGGGCGGGAGGTCCATTTCACCGATTCGCCCTTCATCAAGCATTTCACCCTCGCGAATGGCGTGCTGGACGCCGAGGGCATCATCAGCCTCGGCAAGTTCAAGACCCACCAACTCACCCGCATCACGGGCGCGGTCAAAAACCAGTTCGGGTGCATCCCGGGTATGCTGAAGGCGGAATTCCACTTTAAACTTCCGGATCCGCATGATTTTGCCAAGATGCTCGTCTGCCTCACCCTGTGCATCCGGCCGCGGCTGTACATCGTGGACGGCGTCACGGCGATGGAGGGCAATGGCCCGCGCGGCGGCGACCCGGTGAAGCTGAACGTCCTGCTGTTCTCCACCGACCCCATCGCGCTCGACGCGACGATGTGCCGCATCATTGACCTCAACCCGGAATTTGTGCCCACCAGCCAGCCGGGCAAGGGATGGGGGCTGGGCACCTATCTGCCTGAAGAAATCGAGCTGCTCGGCGACCCGTTGGAGAGTTTCGTCAACAAGAATTTCAACGTCGTCCGCGCGCCCGTGAAATCCGTGACCTCGCCTTCGGGCGTGGTGACCACGTTCAAGAACCTTGTCTCACCCAGGCCGGTGATCGATGCGACCAAGTGCGGTCAGTGCGGCCTGTGCGTCAACGTGTGCCCCGTCAGCCCCAAGGCCGTTGACTGGCGTGACGGCGACAAGACCAAGCCGCCCCGGCACACCTACGAGCGGTGCATCCGCTGTTTCTGCTGCCAGGAGGTTTGCCCGGAGCGCGCGATCGGGGTGCAGACCCCGCTGCTGGGGCGGTTGTTGTATCGGTGAAACGCGCCACAGCCTGGGGGGCTTGCGGCGCTTCCTCGCAGGTCCCGGGTTGGCAGTTGGCTCCGGGTCGCGCATGCGAATCTCCGGCCTCGTACAGAAATTCGTCCCATTACCCCCTTGACTCTTGTGTTACCCAAGGGTGTACAATAGTCCTCGAAGGCCTTCAATCAGCAGTTCGCACACGAAGAAGCGCTATGCTCACAATCGGAGAGTTTGCCTGGCTCGGCCAGGTCACGGTGGAAACGCTGCGGCACTATGACAGGGTTGGATTGCTCAAGCCTGTCCACCTGGATCAATTCACCGGGTATCGGCATTACTCGTTGGACCAGTTGCCTCGACTCAACCGCGTCTTGGCCCTGAAGGACCTAGGTCTACCACTTCGGGAAATCGCGCGCATGTTGGACCAGGAGATCACCGCGGACGAAATCCGAGGCACTCTGGAAGTCAAGCAGGCCGAACTCGAGGAGCAGATCCAGGCAGCCCAACGGCGTTTGGCGCGTGTAGCAGCACGCTTGAAACAAATAGACATGGAGGGAAAAATGCCAGACCATGAGGTATTGCTTAAAACCGTGCAAGCCCAATGGGTTGCCTCGGTGCGTGAAAAGATGTCTTGGTCGGGCCAAGATGTCTTGGGTCCCAATATCACCAAGATGTTCGACGAAGTTGGCGAGCATCTGGATCGTCAACGTGTCGCTCCCGTTGGTCCAGGAATCGTGTTGTGGCACGAGAGCCAGTTCGTCCATACCGACATCAACCAAGAAGAGATGGATGTGGAGACGGCCCTTCCGATTGATAGACCCGTGCTGGAGAGCGGCCGTGTGAAAGTAAGGGAACTGCCGAAGGGGGAGGTCGCGTACGCGGTTCATCACGGCGATTTTTCTGGTTTGCCTTTGGCAAAGCAAGCAGTGTTTGCCTGGATAGAAGCCAACGGCTATCGCCGCGCGGGTCCAATTCGAGAAGTCTATCTGTACCACCATCCTGATCATGCCACCAACGAAGATTCTCCACATCACATCACAGAGATCCAGTTTCCGATCGAGAAGGGCTGAAGCACAGAGCCAATCTGCGCTGTAGATGTCGAGGCGGCCGTCCTGGCCGCCTCTTTTTTGTGGTTGCAGAGCAGGTGCGTAAAGCCGACCGCCCTACACCCGCATACAACTGCTCACCCTTGCGAAGGAGGCGCGTTTTCACGACTCGGGCCGCTACGCGCATCTGGGTGAGGAAGTCAAGGCGATGCTGCCCCTGTTGTGCCGCAAGGCGTGCCGGTTGGGCGTGTACGGCATTCTGGGCAACCACGACTTTATCGAGATGACGCCGCTGCTCGAAGCGGCCGGAGTGCGCCTGTTGCTCAACGAGGCTGTGCGCGTGACGGAAAACGGGGCGGCGCTGTGGCAGGTGGGATTGGACGACGCGCATTTTTACGGCTTGCATGATTTCGACAAGGCGCTGCGCGATGTGCCGCCCGCTTCGCGCGAGCTGCGCATCTTGCTGGCTCACTCGCCCGAAGTGTGCGCGCGCGGCTTTCATCTTTACCTCACCGGACACACACACGCGGGTCAAATCTGCTTGCCCGGCGGCTGGCCGCCGATGGTGAACGCGCGTTGCCCGCGCCGCTATATCGCCGGAGCGTGGACGTTCAACGGCATGGTGGGTTACACGTCGAGGGGCACCGGCTCGTCGGGCGTCTTTGTGCGCTTCAATTGCCCGCCCGAAGTCGTGATTCATATCTTGAGAGCAAGCTCATAGTGATGACTTGAGTCGTTCACTACCGCCCAGCCTGCTCGCCAGCAACGGCTGACCAGCGAGACGACCCGTTACGATGGCAGCGTATTGTGCTCACGTTTTTACCATTTGTCGAACGGTTACCGCTTCATGCGGCTCTTGACATTCTCATATCGGTATGGTATCTTGACAACGACCGCGTGAAACACTTCCTCTCCAGCTAATCACTCATGCGACCTGATTCCCGGGAATAGTGCCCGCTTGTCCCTGGCTGCGGATGAGCCTGTTGAGAGTACCCGTCAGTTATTCTTTCGTCAGTAGCTTGAGAAACTCATGCCTCAGGCCTTGCGCGTCGGACTGTGTGTAGGCCCCGATGATCCCTATTGGGTGCTGGTGCGCGAAGCAATTTACCAACGGGCCGAGCAATTCGCCATCCATTTGATCCCCGTGGACGGCGTTGACACGGCGGGGCTTGCCGAGACACAGGCGAGCCTGGCGGAGGAATTGTTAGCCCAAGAGCTGGATGCACTGATCACCAACTCCCTCGCCGAGGGCCTGGCCCGCCGGATTCTGGAATATGGCCTCCCCATCATCTGCGCCTCCGAGTCGGGCAGCCGCCATCCGCGCTTTGTTTCGCCGGTTGCGTTGTACGATGCCGCTCAAATGGTGGGGCGCTACCTGGTCGAACGGCTATCGGGTCGGGGCAACGTACTGATCGCCGGTATGAACACTGTTGGCGTTCATCGGTGGTTTGTGGTAATCTTGTAGCCACTGACTTGTCGGCCTAAACTGTCTGTGCGATCGGGGATTGGGTGCGAGATAGCATTTGGTCCCAATCCTGACCGGTCAACCGGAAGCAGAGATCATGTCTCCCAGCATCAAGACGAGACCGCGCCCTGACGCTTTACCCCTTCGGATTGGCATCATCATCATACCGACAGATCCATACTGGATCCAGGCGCTGGAAGCCATCATCCATACCAGTCAAAAGATCGGAGATGAACTGGTAGTTCTTCAGCCTGCCACCTCTAGCGAGGCTTTCCGCTCCATTCCACCCGAAGACCTGGTTGATCACGTCCTGGCCCATGGGCTGGATGCCCTGATTTGTGCGATTGGGTCTATCCCAATTCTCCAGGCGCTGATAGATGAAAAATTGCCAGTCATTTGTCTGGACGAAATTGATTTGCGGCACCCATTCCTCACTGTGGCGTCTAGCCTTTACGAGGGCGGCAAAATCGCCGGAGAGTACATCGGGCAAAGGCTAGGCGGAAAGGGCCATGCACTATGTATCAACGCCGGGCAAGAGGAAATTCTCATCACCGGTCAAAGTCGGCTGTCAGGATTCTATGATGGGCTCCGTCCATACGTCGGGATCAGTGCTGATCATATCCCCGCTTTTTGGAGATATGACCAGACCTATCCCGCCTTATTGGCCGCATTGAAGGATTACCCTCGCCGCATTGACGCGATTTTCGGCGTTTCGGACACTCTCATTCTGGCCGCACGCGATGCCGGGCGCAAGTTGGGCGTAATCAATGACCAGACTGTGCTAGTCGGCCTGAACGGTGATCCTTTGGCGCTGGCCGCCATAGCCGAAGGAAGTCTGGCTGCCACAGTGGATACCACCGTGGAGAACCTTGGCGCTACGGCAGCGAATCTGGCTCACCAAGCCGCATTAGGTATGCCGTTGCCCGCGGTCATCCCTCAACAGTTTCAATTAATCACCCAGGAGAACGTTGCCAGCGTTGCCACTCGCAAACTAACGGCCATCGCCGATATACCCACCCACATGGTGGGCTACAATCGCCAGCAAGAACAAGACCGGCTATCTCAACTTGAGACGAGCATGGAGATTACACGGCAAATTGGCTCGCTGCAAGAGCGCAACCGGCTGGCGCAGGTCATCAGCCAGTTTGTGAGCCAGCACTATGGCTATGATTGGGTGAGAATCTTGCGCTGGTCGGAGGCGGACCAGAAGCTAGTGCTTTTCGGTGGAGACATTTCTCCGGCTTCAAAGCAAGTGCCGGTGGGCCAAGACCAGCTTCTTTGCCATGCTTATCAGTCGAACGAAATTGTCTTTATCCCAGACACACGTGCCAGCCATCGGTGGCCCATTGGCGGGGAATTTGACCCTATCCGCGCGCGGGCCGTCTTGCCGATCCAATTGGGTTCTAAGGTAATCGGCGTCATGGACCTTCAATCTGCCCGTCCGGTGCGCCAGCCTTCTCTGGAAATTGTTGGACTCAAATTACTGGCCAGCCAACTGGGCATCGCCATCGAGAACACCGATCTCTACCTGGATGCTTTGCACGCTCGCGAGGCCGCCGAAAGAGCTGACCAGCTAAAAACCCGCTTGCTGGCTAACGTGAGCCACGAATTGCGCACGCCGCTTAACGTGATCCTGGGCTACAGCCAGTCGGCGTTGGCTTCCCCCAACCCTTATGGCATTGATCTGCCGCCTGAGCTTCGCCGCGACCTCGGTCGAATCTACAGCAGCGGCGAACACCTCATGCGGTTGATCAACGACCTGCTGGACCTTTCGCGAGCCGAGATAGATGAGCTGAGCCTGGTGCCAGAGACCATCGCTCCCCGCACATTTTTGGAAGAAGTCTTTCACAGCATCGCGGACAAGGCGTCAACTAAGCAAGTGGCTTGGTTGATCAATCTGCCAGAGCGCCTGCCACTGATTCAGGCTGATCCCGTGCGCTTGCGCCAGATACTACTCAATCTGTTAGCCAATGCCCGCAAGTTCACAACCACGGGTCATATCCTGTTGGGAGCTGAGGTCGAGCCGCCGCATTTGCATATCTGGGTAGAAGACACCGGCATCGGGATCCCGGTTGATCAGCAGGAACGCATTTTCGAGCCCTTTGTCACGGTGGAGGGACTAGGCCGACGGAGTGAAGGAGTTGGGTTGGGGCTGGCCGTGACGCGCCGATTGGTGGCGTTGCACAGGGGGTCCATGACACTAGAAAGCCAGGTCGGACGGGGCAGCACCTTCCATGTCTATTTGCCGCTGCCCAGCCTGACCGGCCAACCAGTCGCAGCGCCTGTGACGGCGCAACCTGTCCTTCTGAGGATCTCGACTCAGGTCGGTCGGACTTTGGACGTTGATGAACTCAGACTGCCTCGCGGCTGGCGGACAGCTAATTTATGCCCCGGCGACAACCTGGATCAGGTGCTCGCCGAGGTTCGCCCCATGGCGCTGGCCTGGGACATGGCCCACGCTTCGTCCAGCGAGTGGATGTTGGTCCAGCAAATCCGCAATCATCCTCAGTTGTGCCAATTGCCTTTCATCCTGTTTGGCCGGGAACAAGAGGAGGAATGTGGCTCAAGCGTTACCGGAGTGGTGACCAAGCCGCTGGGGGGGCAAACCCTGGCAGACATGATTGAGGCGTTGCATCCGCCGGAAATGTCTGGCTCCATCCTGATCGTGGATGACGATCCACAGGCGCGTGCCCTCTACCAGTCTATTGTAGCGCGGGCATTGCCCGGATACCCCATCCGCGTGGCGGATGGCGGCCCGGCGGCAATGGCAGTGTTGGCCCACGAAATCCCGGCGCTCGTAATCCTGGATTTGATCATGCCAGAAGTGGATGGTTTTTCGGTCCTGGAAAAGATGCGGGCCGACCGCCGGACTTGCCAGGTACCCGTCCTGGTTATAAGTGGACACATCCTCTCGGCAAAAGACATCCAGTGTCTTGACCATGCACAAGTCGTCTTCCAGAGCAAAGACATCTTGTCTGAAGACGAAACTGCCACGGGTGTGCGCCGCGTCTTGCTGGGCGAGGATGTGCTTCCGCAACCCACAAGCACTCTCGTCAAGCTGGCAATTGCTCATATCCAACAGAATCATGCACAGCGTCTTTCACGCCAGCAAATCGCAAATGCTATCGGCGTGAGCGAGGACTATTTGGGCCGGATCTTTCAACAGGAGTTGGGACTCAGCCCGATCGAGTACTTGAATCGCTACCGCATCAAAGAGGCCAAAGTGTTATTGTGTCATAGTTATGCCCGCATCACAGACATAGCCGCTCAGGTTGGATTTGATGACCCGGCTTATTTCAGTCGAGCATTTCGCAAGCAAGTTGGCCTTTCTCCCCGCGCCTACCGCAAACAACCCGCCCAGCTTTGATCTATCCAGGTTTCTTTTTTCCAAGTTTTCGGCGTTGTTGTCCAAGACAACGGCCTATCTTTGTGTCATAATCTACTTGCAGGGCTACCATCGGCATTTCTAGCTTCTGCCAGTTCCTCGACTTTTCGATTCGTGGACTCGCTTCCAATACCTGAGAAGCGCATATCTGGCCTCGATCAGATACTCGCCATGCAAACTACAACGCAGGCTATTTTGATCGTAGAACGTGATCTTGCGACGCTTGAACTCTATCAGCGTGAGTTGAGCCGCGATTATGAGATTCTCACTTGCAGTGAGGCGCGACAAGCCCTCGCCCTGTTGCGCGCACATCGCATCTCTGCGGTCGTGCTAGAGCCGTCCGCCCCTGATGGGCAAGGCTGGTCACTGTTGGCTGCCATCAAAAGCCTGCCGGGTCCATCGCCCATCCCGGTTGTCTTGTGCAGCACATTGGACGAACGCAAACGCGGCATGGAGATGGGCGCTGTCGCATATCTCGTCAAGCCGGTTTTGCCCACAACTTTGCGGAAAACGCTGCGCCAGGTCACTCAGCGGAACTGACCCACGAGGCAATTCGATTATTTATCCAATGAAGGAAAGCCTGCCACATGACCCAAGCCCTTGTTAGCGATACAAGCCCAATCCTAGAGATCAACAACCTCAAGACTTATTTCTTTCTGGAAAAAAGCACCGTGCGCGCCCTGGACGGCGTGAACCTGACCCTGGGCCGGAAAAGCACGCTAGGGCTGGTGGGCGAAAGCGGCTGCGGCAAAAGTATCATGGCGATGTCCGTGATGCGGCTGATCCAATCCCCCCCCGGCAAAATCGTGGACGGCCAGATCAATTTGCGCCGCAAGAACGTGAGTCAGGTGGTGGACATTGCCCAGCTCAACCCGCGTGGCCCCGAGATGCGCCTCATCCGGGGCGGCGAAATTGCCATCGTCTTTCAGGAACCGATGACCTCCCTGAATCCACTGTATACGGTCGGGGATCAAATTGCTGAAGCCGTGCAGGTGCACCAAAGGGTCAGCCAAAAAGAGGCATTGGATCGCGCGATGGAGATGCTGATGAAAGTACAGATCAGCGCGCCCAAACAGCGGCTGAGGGAATATCCGCACCAGTTGAGCGGCGGCATGCGCCAGCGCGTCATGATCGCTTTGGCGCTCTCGTGCAATCCCTCCATCTTGATCGCCGACGAGCCGACGACGGCATTGGATGTTACCGTCCAGGCGCAGATTCTAGATTTGATGAACCAGCTTCAAGCAGATTTTGATGCCTCCATCATCATCATTACTCATAACCTGGGGGTGGTTTCGCAGATGGCCGCGCGGGTGGCCGTCATGTATCTTGGTAAGATTGTCGAATATGCTGAGACACACCAAGTGTTCCATAACCCGCTTCACCCGTACACGATGGGTCTGTTAAACTCGGTGCCGGTGCTGGGACGGAAAGGCAAAAAAGTCCTGGTGCCCATCAAGGGCATGGTGCCGACGCCAACGGATTTTATTCCCGGCTGTGCGTTTGAGCCGCGCTGCCCGCGGGCGATGAAAATCTGTCACGAGCAGCAACCCCTGCTGCGCGAGGTGCGCACAGGTCATCAGACTGCGTGCTGGTTGTACGGAGAATGATAGTAGGGGCGAGGTGACCTCGCCCCTACGCACAAGGAGGTGAGGCTTGTAAGAAAATCCCCGACCCGAGAGTTGTTTACGCTGCGCGCAACGCCCACCGCGTGCGACAATCGTCAAACGTCACTCACTTTGAGAGACAGCTTTGACCTTGTGGGCAAGATAGACAGTGAGTTTTGACTCTCTGTACACTCTAGGAGGAACAACAATGAAATCCCGTCATGTACTTTGGAACGCACTCTCAATGTTGGTCGTCTGCGCCACGCTCGTCGCGTGCGCGACGCCCACCCCGGCCCCCGCGCCGACTTCGGCGCCCGTTGTGGCAGCGCCGACTCAAGCGCCAGCCCCCACGGCGGTCCCGCCGACCAAGGCTCCCGCGCCGACGGCTGTTCCGCCTACCGCGGCTCCCGTCGTGCAGATCAAGCCGCCCATTCCGTATCCTGATGCCCCCAAGCTCGATGTGGGCGGCACCGCCGTCAAGCGGCTGCCGATCGACCAGATCGTCACCTACAAGGCGCTGCCGAAATACCAGCAAGCCCCCTCGCTGGACAAGTTCGTTGCTTCTGGCCAACTGCCGCCTGTCGAGAAACGCCTGCCCAAAGAACCGGCGGTCTACCTCAAGTCCGGCATGAAGGACGGCATTGGTGTCTATGGCGACCTGTGGCGCGGCTTTTCCGCCTGCCCCACCGCCGGTTATAACGATATGGCCGGTACAACCATGGGTTGGTTCGGCATCGAGTCCTACACCTCTCGCTACCAAGCGCTGGTCAAGACCGGCCCGCTGTTCCGTGCCGACCAGGACATTAACCCCATGCCCGAGATCGCCAAGAGCTGGGATTGGTCCGCCGACGGAATGCAACTGACCATGCACCTGATCGAAGGCGCCAAGTGGTCGGATGGCGTGCCATTCAACGCAGACGACGTGATGTTCACCTGGGAAGGCTATGTCCTGGACGATAAAGTCAACGCCCCTCGCCACCTGGATGCCTTTACCTGGAACAAACAGCCCGCCAAGCTCGAGAAGGTGGATGACTATACCATCAAGTTCACCCTCCCGGTCGCCAAGCCCATGGATATCTTCTATCTGTTGAACGAAGACAACTTCCATGTGATGCCGGCCCACCAGCTCAAGGCCCTGCACCCCAAGTGGAGCACGGCGACTCCCAAGCCGGACTACAAGGCCTTCGCGGATGCGCTGCCCCCCAACAAGCTGCCGCTCGTGACCTTGGGGCCGTGGGTCATCACCGAATACAAGACCGACGAACTGATGATCATGCGCCGCAACCCGTACTACTGGAAGGTGGACGAGGACGGCAACCAGCTGCCCTATTTTGACGAAATCCAGTACCGCAAGGGCCCCAGCGGCATCGGGCGCGACCTGTGCACCATCGCGGGCGACTGCGACCACATGAACCTGGAGAACCCCAGCACCTTTGTTCAGGCCATGACCTCGGCCCAGGCGCCGGATGCCAAGTTCAGCATCTCCTGGGGGCCTGAAACCCTGGGGTACTATGTCCAGTTCAACTTGTCGGCGGATGTCGGCGTGAAGGATGATCGCGACAAGGCCGTGCGCGCGCTGCTCCGCGACCTGCGCTTCCGCCAGGCCATGAGCTACGCTGCCGACCGCGATGGCATCGCCCAGTCCATCATGAAAGGCCCGTTCCTGCGCGGTTGGGCGGGCGGCCTCTATCCGGGTGCCCCTGATTTCGACCAGAAATCGGTGGTGTACTATCCTTATGATGTGCCGTCGGCCCAGGCCCTCCTGGCGCAGATCGGCCTGAAGGATACGAACAACGACAAGGTCCTGGAGTGGACGACGGGTCCCATGGCTGGCCAGAGCGTGGTCCTGCAACTGCTGGCCTCGCAAGATGCCAAGGAAACCCAGAGCGTCGCCGAAGCCCTGGTGAACCAGTGGGGCGCGGTGGGTATCAAGATCAACATGAAGATCATTGACAGCCAGACGCATACCGACGTTGACGCGGCGGGCACCTGGGACATGTCAGTGACGCGCGGCGGACAGGTGTTCGCCCTGCCCTTCACGAATGTCACCGCCCTGTCCCCCAACACCAAGAAGGGCCTCGTCTGGCATCTCGAGGGCGATCAGCCGCGCCAGATGCTGGACTTTGAGCAGAGCCTGGTTGACATCGTCGCCAAGTATCGCTCGACCTTCGATGCCGCCGGCCGCAAGGCCTTGATGTCCCAATACAATAACATCTTCACCAAGAACGTCTACGACCTGGGCATCTTTGTTGGGCGCTACGGCCTGGGCACGGCCAAGCGGGTCAAGAACATCCCGGATGGCACGCCAGTGTTCATGTACACCTGGGTGGAAGACGCCGTTCTGCTGGATATGCTTTGGACCCCCAAGGACCAGCAGTTGAAGCAGAATCGTCCGGACACCATCCCGGTCTACAAGTAATATCCTTTCGTAACATGGGTGGGTTGGAGGAGCAATCCTCCAACCCTTCCCTTGTTCGGAGAGAGGAACGTGAACGATCGCTTTCTTGGCAAGACCGGTTTGAAGGTCAGCGAATTGTGTCTGGGCGCAATGACCTTTGGCCGGGAAACCAGCGAACAGGACAGCCGCCAGATGCTCGACCACTTTGTCGCCGCCGGCGGCAACTTCTTAGACACCGCCGATGTCTACACGCGCGGCGTCTCGGAAGAGATCGTCGGGCGCTGGCTCAAGGGCAAGCAGCGTGACGATCTGGTCATTGCCACCAAAGTGCGCTTCGCAATGGGCGAAGGCCAGAACGATGTTGGCCTGAGCCGCAAGCACATCCTGTCCGGCATCGAAGCCAGCCTGCGCCGCCTGGATACGGACTATATTGACCTGTACCAAGTACACTGCTGGGATCAACCGACGCCGCTGGAAGAAACATTGAGCACGCTGGATAGCTTGGTCAAGAGCGGCAAGGTGCGCTACCTTGGCGCGAGCAATTTTTACGGCTGGCACCTGCAAAAGGCCAGTGACCTGTGCCGCGAACACGGCTGGGAACCTTTCGTTTGCTTGCAGCCGCAGTACAACTTGCTCGAACGCGCCATCGAATGGGAAGTGCTGCCGGTTTGCCAGAACGAAGGCTTAGGCGTGATCCCCTGGAGTCCACTGCGCGGAGGCTGGTTGAGCGGCAAATACCGCCGGGGCATGACGGCACCGCCGGAGGGCACGCGCGTAAAGGCCGCCGAAGAACAAGGCTGGAGCGAGTCTTGGTCAGCCTACAATAACGACCGCACTTGGCATATTTTGGATACACTCTTTGCCGTCGCAGAACAGATCGGAAAAACACCGGCCCAGGTGGCCCTCAACTGGGTTGCTGCTGCGTCCCGGTGTCACCGCGCCCATCATCGGCGCGCATACGATGGAGCAACTGGAAGCCAACCTGGGCGCGGTCGGCTGGGCCTTGAGCCAGGAGCAAATGGACAAGCTCAACCAGGCCAGCGAACCACTGTGGCCTTACCCCTACGACTTTGTTATGCACAATCAACGCCGGTAGCCAACAGCCACACCCTTGAGAAGGCTGGGAACGAGAACCATAAACGTTCAGATGGTTCCCCACCGCATACGCTGGCTCAAAAACGAATGACGCCAGATGCAGTGGTATCAGTCTTGTTCCGTGATGGGATACAGTGTTAATTTGGCTTGGATGACATCTGCAACCCGACTCGTAGGGTGATTCGGCAAAGATCTTGCGCTATCTATCAACTGAACGGTTATGTGAGCCGTTACAAAAAGAGGGCAGTTTTGTGGAGGTGGCATGCTCAGCTATATTCTTCGCCGATTGATTATTGCGTTCTTCATGCTGATTGGGATCGGGGTCGTTTCGTTCATCGTGATCAAGCTGCCCCCCGGAGACTTTGCCGGTCGCTACAAACAATACCTGCTCGACCGGGGCACTCCAGAAGCAGAAGCCGAGCGGGGCGCCCAGAACCTGCGCGAGCAATATGACCTGGATAAACCCGTGGCAGTCCAGTTTTTCCTGTGGGTTAAGGGAATGGTCACCCAAGGCAAGTTCGGTTACTCATTTGCCTACCGCAAAGACGTGGGGGAGCTGATCGCCGATCGTTTGCCCAAGACCCTTCTGCTGGCTGTCCTGTGCCACCTGATATCCACCGTGGTGGGTGTGGGCCTGGGCATCTTTGTGGCGCCCAGGAAATATGGTTTTTGGGATAATCTCTGGGCGGTCCTATCTTTCATCTTCACCTCGGTGCCGCGCTTTTCGCTCGCCATCATTATCTTGTATCTTATGGTCTTTACCTTCAAGCTGCCCAGCATTGTGTCGTTCTTTTCGCCCGAATATGTGGTCGCACCGTGGACCTGGGGGCGGGTGGTGGATATGTTCAAGCATATCTGGCCGGTGCTGGTCATTGCGGGCCTGGGCGGCGTGGCCCGCAACCTGCGCGTGATGCGCGCCAATTTGCTGGATGTGCTGGGCGCCCAATACGTGCAGACCGCCCGCTCCAAGGGGTTGAGGGAAAGCACGGTCATTATGAAGCACGCGGTACCCAATGCCCTGCACACCATCGTCGCCTACCAGGGTACGGTACTGCCCTATATGATGCAGGGCGAGCTGGAGGTTGCCATCGTTTTGGGCCTGCCGACTATGGGGCCGCTGTTCTACGAGTCGCTGGTCAACCAGGATATTTATATCTCCGGCTCGTTACTCCTGATGTATGGAGCCTTGATCCTGGCCGGCAATTTGCTGGCTGACATCTTCCTATCCGTCCTGGATCCACGTATCCGCTATAGCTAGCGTTGTACTCAACGCCGCAGGGAATGACACTTTATGAAAGATGAAAAATCAGACCTCGCTTTGGTAAGCAGCGTTGTACCCAACGCGGCCATTGCAGGGCAAGAGGAAAACGAAAGTTACTTTCAGCTCGTCTGGCGCCGCTTCCAGCGCAGCACGGCTTCGATTGTCGGTGCGTTCATGGTCCTGGTGCTGGTCCTGCTGGCTATTTTTGCGGATTTCTTCAGTCCGACTTCCCTTTCCCAAATTGACCTGAAAGCTTCTTTCATTCCCCCGCAGCAGATCCATTTTTTTGACCACCAAGGGAAATTTCACCTGGTCCCCTTTGTGTACAATTATACGTATACATTGAACCCCAAGACGTTCCAGGTGTATTGGGCTGAAGACGAAAGCAAGCCCTATGAAATCAAGTTTTTCGTGCAAGGCCCGGAATACAAGCTCCTGGGGTTGATTCCCACCAAGCTGCACCTGTTTGGGTTGGATGAGGGCGGCACCATCTACCTGCTCGGCACGGATAAGATGGGCCGAGACCTATGGGGCAAAGCCTGTGAAGCCGGACGCATCTCGTTGAGCATGAGCCTGTTCGGTACGATCATCAGCATTGCCGTGGGTTCGGTATTGGGTGTGGCTTCCGGCTATTACGGCGGTTGGGTGGATAACGTCCTGCAGCGCTTTACCGAGTTTGTCGCCGCCTTCCCGAATTTGCCGCTGTGGATGGCCCTGGCCGCCCTCGTGCCCAAAACGGCCGATTCCTTCACCGTCTTTATCGCCATGGCGTGCATCTTTGCTTTGCTGTCGTGGACGACGCTGGCCCGCGAAGTGCGCGGCAAGGTGCTGTCGCTGCGCGAGACGGATTTTATCCTGGCGGCCAAGGAGATGGGCGCTTCAGATGCCCGAATCATCTTCCGCCATCTGTACCCCAACACACTCAGTCACGTCATCGTGATCTTGACGCTGACGGTCCCCGGCGTGATTCTGGCCGAATCCTTCCTGAGCTTCCTGGGGATCGGCATCACGGAACCGCTCATCAGTTGGGGCTTGATGATGAGGAACACCCAGGATATTCAAACCCTCGGCCAGAACGCCTGGATTTTGGCGCCGATCGCGTTTATCGTCACCGCAGTGCTGGGCTTTAATTTCCTGGGGGATGGCCTGCGCGACGCCGCCGATCCCTACGCTGCGATGTAGCTTGGGAGAAGAATGAAAAAGATAGGACGAGTCATTGTCGGTGCCGTGCTTGTGCTGTGGGGACTGGTCGCCTGTTCCCAGGCAAGCGTGTTGCCCCCAACGACGCCTGCATCGCCGACGTCGGCGTTGCCGACGCCGGCTGCATCGGCAACTGTTCCGCCGCCCCAGGTCAGCGCGTTGTACCCAACGACGCCCACGTCGTCGCAGCCAACCTCTACCGCTGCCAACGTTCCTACCCGGGCCAACCCTTCGGCCACGCCGCCGCCACCAACACCTTCGGCAGCAACCGTCGTTCCCACCCCCGTCAACTTGACGCCGCTGCCGCCAACCGTCTCTGGGGTCGTCATAGATGCGAATGGCCCACTGGCGGGCGCCATCGTTCAGATCCAGGGCATGGCCAACAAAACCGAGACGGCTAAAAATGGTGCTTTCACGCTGAGCGGGATCAAGGGCACGACGCCCCTTGTCATCACCGCATGGTCAGCCGGATATTATGTGGGCTGGACTACCGTGAACCCCAGCGCACCGGATTGGAAAGGCGGCAACGGGATCAACATTACCTTGAAACTACTCCCCGAAAAGGATAACAGCCAGTACCCCTGGTTCTCGTTTGAAGGGGTGAACGGATCTGCCAGTTGCGGCCTGTGCCACCGGGAATACAAAGAGTGGCAGGCCGACGCTCACTCCCAGTCGGCTAAAAACCAGCGGTTTATCACGATGTACACCGGGACAGACGTGAACGGTCGGCAAGGTCAGCCAACACAATGGGGAAGCAACGGTGCGGCTCTGCCACCCGACCCGAGCAAGCCCTACTATGGCCCAGGCTTTCGGCTGGATACCCCTAACCGGGCTGGCAACTGCGCCACTTGCCATACGCCCGTAGCTTCCAAAGTGCCTAACCGCCAGAACTGCGGCTGGTCAGGCTGTCACACCGACTTGACCATTGAGCGGTCGAGAGGCATCATTGATCCACACACCCTCCCGATCGGTTTGTCTGGCAATGGAGCCGAAGGAATCACGTGCGATTTCTGCCACAAGGTCGGCGACGTCATCCTTGATCAAAAGACCAAGTTGCCACTGCCCGATATGCCGGGGATTCTATCTATGCGGCTGTACCGCCCGGACGAAGGCCAACAGGTTTTCTTCGGCACCCTGGTTGATGTGAACCGCCGGGTCAGCTACTCGCCGCTGGAATCCCAAAGCGAGTTTTGCGCGCCGTGCCATTACGGTGTGTTTGGCGGAGTTGTGGGCGTTGGGACGGTGACCAGTGGCACATTGATCTACAACTCTTACGGCGAATGGTTAGCTAGTCCCTACAGCGACCCCAAGACCGGCAAGACTTGCCAGCAGTGCCACATGCCGGTATCGAGCGCAAACTATTTTGTGTTTCCGGAGCGCGGTGGATTGACACGTGACTATGCCACACTCCATGATCACACCATGCCTGGCGCGACGGATGAAAAGCTGCTGCAAAACTCGGTGACGATGAAGAGCAGCGCGCAACATACCGGCGACCAACTCCAGGTGGAGGTCAACATCACCAATGACAAGACCGGGCATGACATTCCTACTGATGCGCCGATCCGTTCGATGATCCTGGTGGTCGAAGCGCTGGATGCAAATGGCAAGCCACTCGCACTCCGACAGGGATCGGTGAACCCAGCCTATTCCGGCAATTACGGCGGGCTGCCGGGCAAGACCTTTGCCAAAGTGCTGAAGGACGAGTGGACTGGCGAGACCCCGACCGGAGCCTACTGGCGGCCGGTCACGATCGTCGAAGACACGCGCCTGGCGGCCATGGCGACGGATACGACGCGTTACTCGTTTGACTTGCCAGCCAGCCAGGCGGCCACGGTGAATGTGCGGTTGGTCTTCCGGCGCACTTTTCAGAAATTAATGGAGCTCAAGGGGTATACGGACCCCGACATTCTAATGGAAAAAGAAACTGTTCAGGTAGCCAAGTGAGCGAATGAAAACCATGGATGACAAAGAAAACAACATCCTCCTTGAAGTCAAGGACTTGAAGCTGTATTTTCCCATTTACCGTGGGCTGATTCAGAGATTGGTGGGACACGTGAAGGCGGTAGATGGCGTCAGTCTTTTTTTGCGAGAACGTGAAGTGCTGGGGCTGGTGGGTGAAAGCGGCTGCGGCAAAACGACGGTAGGCCGCACCATTCTTCGCCTGTATGATCCGACCGCAGGTGAGATTTGGTATCACAGATCGTTTGAAGAGCGGATAGACCTGGCGCACATCAGCCAGCGCGAGATGAAGCCGCTGCGCCGTGAAATGCGCATGATCTTCCAGGATCCATTTAGCTCGCTCAACCCCCGGCTGACCGTGAAGGACATTATCAGCGAGCCGCTGGAGATTCATGGTGTGGCGCACGGCAAAGAAGCAGAGCAACGCGTCGCCGAGTTGATGAAGGAGGTCGGTTTGAACCCGGCTTTGATGCGCCGCTACCCGCACGAGTTTTCCGGCGGGCAGCGGCAGCGCATCGGCCTGGCGCGCACACTCTCGCTCAACCCGCGTCTCATCATCGCCGATGAACCCGTGTCGGCGCTGGACGTGTCGGTCCAGGCGCAGGTGCTCAACTTGTTGCAAGGACTCCAGCACGACCTGGGCCTCACGCTCCTCTTTATCGCGCATGATGTGTCTGTTGTGGAGCATATATCGGATCGCATTGCGGTGATGTATGTCGGCAAAATTGTCGAGACGGCAGAAACTGACGAACTGCTGCACCACCCGCTTCATCCGTACACCGAAGCTTTGCTTTCAGCGATTCCGCCGGCGGACCCGGATATTCGTCCCAACCGCATCCGGCTGCAAGGCGAGGTTCCCAGCCCGGCGAATCCGCCTTCCGGTTGTATCTTCCACCCGCGCTGCAACTATGCCAGGCCGGAGTGTAGCCAGCAAGAACCCACTTTGGTGGAAAGCACGCCCGGACACTTTGTCAGTTGCCATTTTGCTGCAGAGCTACACCTTAAAGGCATCGGCGATGCCAGCATCGGAGAGCAAGCATGAGCAGACCGTCTCGCATCCCGGCTGTGTTGGCCTACCTCGTCCCCGTCATCGGTTGGCTGTACGTGCTATTCTTTCAGCGCAAGAATTCACTGGCTGTCTATCATCTCAAGCAATCCATCGGCTTGGCCTTGTTCCTGGTCGCCGTTACAGCCGGCTGGGCCGTGATCGCCTGGGCTTTGGCCTGGATTCCCTACATGGTTGTCTTGGGCATTGCGTTGTTCGCGATAGTGATCGCCGCCTATCTCTATGGTGTTGTGGCGTGGATACTGGGCCTGGGCAACGCCCTGAGCGCCCGGCTGGCTCCCCTGCCCTTGTTCGGGCAATGGGCCAGCCGTTTGCCCATCAGATAAATCTCGTACTCGGAAGGAATCATTTCTAATGTCAAAAATCACCTTTATCGGCGCAGGCAGCATCGTCTTTACCCGCAACTTGTGTAGCGATATTCTGCTCACTCCGGTGCTCCAAGACTGCGTCATCTCGCTCATGGACATTGATGCAGTGCGATTGGAGCGCAGCCGCAAACTGGTGCAAGCCATCATTGACCGGCGCGGCCTCAAGGCGCGCGTCGAGGCCACGCTCGACCAGCAAGAAGCCGTCAAAGATGCCTGCTATGTCATCACGACTTTTCAGCAGGGCGTGCTGGATGCCTATGCGCTCGACATTGATATTCCCCGCAAGCATGGCGTCGAGCAGTGCGTGGGCGACACGCTCGGCCCCGGCGGCGTGTTTCGCGGCCTGCGGACGATCCCGGTGCTTTTGGATTTGTGCAATGACATGGATGAACTCGCGCCCAATGCGTTGTTGCTCAACTATGTGAATCCAATGGCGATCAACTGTTGGGCGGTGGCCGAGGGAGCGGGCTGGCCGCACGTGGGCCTGTGTCACAGCGTGCAAGGCACCTCTGAGATGCTGGCGCGTTGGATTGGCGTCCCCTACGACGAGGTCTCGTTCTTGTGCGCGGGCATCAATCACCAGGCCTGGTTCCTCGAATTCCGCCGCGGCCTGGAGGACCTCTACCCACGCATTTGGGCAGCGCTTGAGCGCGAAGACGTCATGGGGGAGGAACCCGTGCGCGGCGAGCTGATGAAGAATCTGGGCTACTTTGTCACCGAATCATCCGGTCATGCCAGCGAGTATGTGCCCTACTTCCGCCGGACACCCAAGATGGTGAACGAAGAGCTATCGCCGCGCTTCAAGAATCCTCACGATGCCTGGTTCGACTTTGCCCGCACGGGCGGCTACTTGCGTCACTGCCAGAAGCAGCTTGCTTTGGCGGAGCAAGAGTTCGGCGAGTTGATCGAAGGCGTCAAGGACCTGCCGACCCAGCGCACGCACGAATACGGCTCATTCATCCTCGAAGCAGTCGAAACCAACCAGCCGGCTCGCGTCAACGGCAATGTGCCCAACGCTGGCCTCATCACCAATCTGCCGGAGGGCTGCTGCGTCGAAGTGCCGTGCCTGGCGGATAGCAACGGCGTGCAAGGCGTGTTCGTCGGCGATCTGCCCACACCACTGGCTGCCGTCAATCGCACCAACATCAACGTGCAAGAGCTGACTGTCGAAGCTTCGCTGACGGGCGACAAGGACGCGGTCCACTATGCCGTCATGTTGGACCCGTTGACCTCCGCCGTGTGCACCTTGCCACAGATCCACGCGATGGTAGACGAGATGTTTGAGGCGCAGGCCAGGTGGCTGCCACAGTTCCAGGACTAGTCCCGCACCACCACACATTTCACAACGGCCTGCAACTCTGCGTGCAGGCCGTTGCCAATATGGACCTTTCAGGTTTCACGGAGAAAAACCATGCAAGCCGCTGACAAGCCCCCGATGGAATGGAACAGCGAGGTCATCGCGGCCAATCCGCAGTTAGTTGTAGACTTGTCTTCCAATACAGGCGCGCTCAAGTATGGGGCCTCGGGCTTTCTTTACGGCCTGGGCAATGATGGCATTCCAAGCGTAAACATGCTGGCCCCTCTAAGACCCCAAGTGGCGGCGCAAAAGCCGGAAGGCGGGCTGCAGCATCCCAACGGCGATGCCCTGAATGTTGCCCACACGTATAAGGTGGCTGGTGGAAAGGAAATCGAGATCTACATCCAGGATGTCTATCCGCACTGGCCCTATGACAATCTGGGCATCCATGATTATCTAGCTAAGGTGGACAAAACTGTGCGACAGGTAGCGGCTAGCCCGGACCGCAGTGTGTTTTCGTATGTTCCATTCAACGAGCCAGATCAGATCTGGTACAACAAAAGTGAGAAAAAACAAGCTCTCTTCGACGACTGGAAGACGGTGTGCCGGAAAATCAAATCCATAGACCCTGCTGCCCGGATCGTCGGCCCCAATTTCTCCAGGTACGATAGTAGCTTTTACCAGGATTTCTTGGCCTTTGCCAGGGACAACCACTGTCTGCCGGACGTGATTTCCTGGCATGAATTGAACGACGACTTTTTTCCCGGTTGGTATAGCCGGTACGATGATTACCGGAGTATCGAAAGCAGCCTGGGCATGCCGGCCAGGGAGATATGCATCAATGAATATGGCAGGAGTTCAGGCGATCTGGGGATCCCCGGCAAATTGGTGCAATGGATAGCCCGCTTTGAAAACAGCAAGGTTGACGCCTGCCTGGCTTATTGGACGACAGCCGGCTGCCTGGATGATTTAGTGGCTCGAGATCACTATAACCAAGCAACCGGTGGCTGGTGGCTTTACAGATGGTATGGCGGCATGACGGGCAACACGGTGAAGGTGACCCCGCCCAATGCAAATGCAGAAGGGCTGCAAGGACTGGCCTCCCTGGACAGCGGGAAAAAGCAGGGCCGCATTTTGTTTGGCGGCTCCAGCGGTAGCGCCGATGTCGTAGTCAAAGGCTTTGGCGCTACACCTTACTTTGGAAGCATGGTACATGTCATTGTCTGGGCAGCAGCTTCTACCGGCCTTCTTCCTTCAAACGGGCCAACGTTCGTGATGGAAGGCGACTATGCCATAGCCAACGGACAAATCACCGTAACTGTAAACAATATGGTGGATACCACTGCCTATCAGATGATGATAACGCCCGACAAAAGTCTGTCTTCGGCCAGCGATGCCAATCGTTATGAGGCCGAATATGCCGACATTGCGGGCAGCGCCAAGATTACTTATGGCGGCAATACCGGCTACTCGGGGACTGGCTTTGTAGAAGGTTGCGGTGGAAGTAACAACGCCAGCACGACCTTTGTTGTGACGGCAAGTCATAACGGTTTCTACAATGTAAGGCTCCGGTATTCGGCTGGCCCAATCGGCAGTGCGCCTTCCATCAGGATTATCAGGCTGGTGTTAAACGGCTCGCCGTTAAAAGATGTCTCCGTGCTGGCTACCGCCGACTGGAATACGAGGGCCGACGCTCATATCAACGTTTTCCTGACGGCCGGCATCAACCGAATTGCGCTTGATTCATTTACTAACGACGACAGTGGCGCAATGAACATTGACTATATTGAAGTAACGCCGGGAAGTGGCGCCATTAACGCCTATGAAGCCGAAGCTTCGGGCAATACGCTGGGCGGAACGGCCGCAGTGATGAACGACTCTGCGACGTCCGGCGGAAAATATGTAGGCGACATCGGAAATGGGGCGACCAACACCCTGCAGTTCAATAACGTGAATGTTCCCTCAAGTGGAACTTTCCGGATGGTGGTTTATTTTGCCAACGCCGAAAATAGGGGTTCACACGATTACAACGTTCAAGTCGTAGACAGGTACGCCGACATCAGTGTAAACGGCGGTGCTGCAAAGAGGGTTTATTTCAGGAACACCTTCGCATGGAATTCATACCAAACCATGGTTATAGACGTAAACCTCAATGCAGGGAATAACACCATCAAGTTCGCTAACAGCTTGGCTTATGCCCCCCATATTGACAAGATCGAAATCGCATCTCGATTCCAACTAGTCTGATAACAATTTCAGGTCGGGAGAACATCAAATGCCAATCCACACAACCGAACATGGCTGGGTGCTGGAAACACAAACCACCGCTTATGCGCTGGGCCTAAACGAGGCGGGCTTGCTCACTCATTGCTACTGGGGCGCGCGCTTGCCGAACGTTAATGATTATCCTCCCCCGCCCTCCCCGCGCGATTGGGCGTTCAACCGGCCGGCTCAACTCACGCCGGAAGAGTATCCCGGCTACGAAGACATGAAGTTCATTGACCCGTGCCTCAAGGTCACCTTTGCCGATGGGGTGCGAGATGTCGTCCTTCGCTATGACTCTGCCGAGGTCGTTGAAGGAGAGGCGCCGGAATTGCGCCTTCATTTGCGCGATGTCCATTACCCGTTCCGGGTGACACTGCATTACCGTGTACATTCTGCTTGCGATTTGATCGAACGGTATGTCACGGCGACGAATCTCGGCGAGACGCCGATGATGCTCGAACGTATTTGGTCCGCGCAGTGGCATTTGCCTCCTGGCGATCGCTATCGTCTCACGCACGTCACTGGCCGCTGGCTGGACGAAATGCACCTGCGCCGCGAGCCGCTGACGCAGGGGATCAAGGTTCTGGAAAGCCGGCGTCTGACCACCAGCCATCACCACAATCCATGGTTTGCAATTGATCGTGGCAATGCTGACGAACACCAGGGGGAAGTTTGGTTTGGCGTTCTCGCCTGGAGCGGAAACTGGAAATTGTCAGCCGAGGTCACTGACTTTAGTTCCACTCGCCTCAGCCTCGGCGTTAACGATTGGGATTTTAGCTGGCGGCTGGAGGCTGGACAGTCCTTTACCACTCCCAGCAGCTATGCGGGTTACACGGCCGGGGGATTCGGCAGCGCCAGCCGTAAGCTCCACGACTTTATCCGCGATGCGATTCTGCCGCACGGCCACACGCAGCATAAGATCTTGTACAACTCCTGGGAAGCGACGTTCTTCAACGTTGACGAAGCGTCGCAAAGTACGCTGGCTGAATTGGCGGCCAAGATGGGGGTTGAGCTATTTGTGATGGATGATGGCTGGTTCCATGGGCGCAACGACGATCATGCTGGCCTGGGTGACTGGTGGCCGGATGAGAAAAAATTTCCGAACGGTCTCGCGCCCCTCATTAAACGCGTCAACGATCTGGGCATGGATTTTGGGTTGTGGGTCGAGCCAGAGATGGTCAACCCGAATAGTGAGCTGTATCGTGCGCATCCGGATTGGGTCATTCACTTTCCCACCCGTGCCCGCACTGAAGGGCGCAACCAGCTCATTCTCAATCTGGGTAGAACGGACGTACAGGACTATCTCGTTGGACAGCTTGATCGGTTATTGACCGAGAACAACATCACGTTTATCAAATGGGACATGAACCGCAATGTGAGCGAACCCGGCTGGCCGGACGCGCCGGGAGATCAGCGTGAGCTTTGGGTGCGCCACGTGCAAGGCGTTTATCGAGTCTGGGGCACGTTGCGAGAACGGCATCCCAATGTGATTTGGCAAAGCTGCTCCGGTGGCGGTGGTCGGGCCGATCTGGGCATTCTGCGATTGGCCGATCAGATTTGGGTCAGTGACAACACAGAGGCCGTCGCCCGTCTGCGAATCCAGGAAGGTTTCTCGCATATCTTTCCAGCGAATACCATGGAAGCCTGGGTCACTGACATGGGGCAAGAGCGTCTCTCGCTCGAGTTCCGATTTCACGTCAGTATGTGTGGTTCGCTGGGGATTGGCGGTCATCTACTCCACTGGAGCGAAGCGCAGCGCGCTGAGGCCGCCAGGTGGATCGCGTTGTACAAAGAGATTCGCCCGATCATACAGTTCGGCGATCTCTACCGCCTGCGCTCGCCCCAAACGCACGCCTTCTCCGCCGTGCAATACGTGAGCAAGGATCGCTCTGAGGGGGTGCTCTTTGCCTTCCGTACGCACCTGCCCATTCCGACCGATCTGCCGCCCATTTACCTGCGCGGCCTTGATCCTGAGAGCCGCTATGAGGTTGAAGGTTTCACCGGTATACGTTCTGGAATGGCATGGATGTGCGCTGGACTAGACTTGGAGCTGAGAGATTTCCAGAGCACCGTCCGGCGTATCCGACGGGTGTGAGAAGGAACCGCACTTACCGACCAGTTTCGGCTGACTCACGATTTTTCTTGTCGCGAGTATCTGGCGCGCTAGGGCGTGTACTCACTCATGTCGCGCCTGCGCGTGACGGTGCTCGCGCACGATCAAGGTTTCACTCCGCTGACGTGGCTCGCCCCGTTTACGGCGTGTGCTTTCAAGGCGCGCGCGAAAAACGTCATCGCGCAAATACTGCCCGAACCGCAAGCCTCGCTCCTCACCGGCACGCTCGACACGACGTTCGATCCGGGCGCGGGGACGAACGGCGAGGCGAGCGCCGTCGCCATCCAACCCTCCGACGGCCAGGTGTTGGTCGGCGGCGATTTCACCACGGTGGACGGCTCGACCCACAACCGGCTGGCGCGGCTGGACACCAACGGCAACGTGGACAGCGCGTTCAACCCCGACGTCAACGAGGCTGTGCTGGCAATCTTTGTCCTTCAAGGGTTCTGGAAATCCCGGCTTATCGCCCCAGTTGATAAACCAACTCAATGATATGCACGACCCTGCCGCCAAGAAGGCTTTTTCTGATTTGGTCGCTTTTCTCAGCCAGGCCTGCGCGCAGGACTTGGGTCCAATGTTCCAGAGTTGGCGTTTTGAATTGCCGTGACACTCTTGGACCAAACGCCAGGGATTGGCAAATATTTCTTGTCACCCTGAGATGCGACACCTGCGCTTCCCTGGCACTGCCGCTGCTCAGATTGCAGGAGCAAAAGTATAGTTCAGCAAAAGTCGCGCTATACCAAAGGATTGGTCTCGACCACAATTCTCATATGGCGGAAGGCGGCCAGAGAGTAAAAAGAGGTAGACATGTCGCCGACCAGACGCGCCCTCTTTCTCATCGCTCTGTTGTCCCTGCCGGCTATGGCCTTGTTGGCTTGGTGGGGAATTGTGCAGTTCGACCTGCAACGGATTCCCGCCCCGCGCTGGGACTTGAAGGCCACGGGCAATATTTGCTGGGGTGATTACGATCTGGTCGGAGCGGGACTGGGCGATCCGCCGCCTGAACGTGTCTCCGAGACGCCCCCAGGGACGCTACCGGCAGACCGCGCTGCGCTCATTGCCCAGCACGTGCTCCACAAGTACGTCGGCGGCCAAGACTTGTTTTTTTTTCTCTTTTTTGGCCAAGGCCCCACTCTGGTGCAGGCCACGTTCCCAGATGGGGAACGGCGTCTGGTGTGGCGACGCGTCAGCCTGATGAGCCAAGATGAGCTCGGCATGAGCGGAGTCGCGGCTGCGGTGTATCTTGACGCGGCAACGGGAGAACCATTGGCCTTGATCCGAGACATCTTTGTCTGCGAGCCGTCGTGGAGCCCGCTATTCGCTTACGTAGACAACAAGTACGTTTTGCGAGTCTGGCTGCAGATGTCTGGCCAGTTAGTGTTGCTGGCGCTGTATGTCGCCGTTGTGCTGTTCATCGTCGGTGTGGTGTTTGGCATCCGTTGGTTGCGCCGCAGGCGCCCGGTGTAGTCAGAGGGGTGATGGATGAGAAACACCCTGTCGGGCGCAGCCCGCAAGGAGCGCGATCGTGAGAACGAGAAGGGCCTTGGCATGGATAGCGCTTGTCAACGTCATTGGGCTGATGGTGATGTACCTGAGCCTGGGATGGTTTGGCCCCCCGCTTGAGGTGACTGAAGGTCCAACGATCGAATCGGACTTTTGTCGCTGTAGCCATACTACGGCCTACATTACGCTACAAAATAGGCCTCTTGCTCCTCTCCTGACCCAGGGATGGAAGCTTTCGGATCGGCATGGCGTCTACACTCTGCCCAACCGATGGTTAGCCCCACTTTACTCACACTTTGGTTCGATACTTTGCGAAGGCGACTATGCACTTGACACAGTAATAGAACGGACGTATACTGAGCGTGTTGAATTGCCATTGTGCTCTTACTTTTTCTTCTTCTGTTCCCGTTTGATGGGCGGGGTCTTGAGCAAACCTAATAGGGCTTGCTCATCGGTCAGTGGGTAGAGCGTAACACGTTTGGCATACGCCTTACCCTTGTTGGTTCGCTTCTTCCGATTTGGCATTTCAACTCCTTGACAATTATTCACGGTTTATGTTTCTGTCATGTTGTGATCCCGCCATACTCCGTTCTTAATTCCTGTATGGCGGTTTGCGCTCTCCATTTAGAATCGAAAGCATCTTTTATGCGAGTAGTAATTTTTTCAGACTCAATCGCGTTCTTATGGACAGGAAGAACAAGTTCTTTCCATCTATCCCCAATATTGGGCAACGTTGTTTCAATAAGAATCTTTTGGGGCAACTGACTCTGGGTGAATCGGTGTGACAGTAAATATATCAGGTAGTAGGGATTGATGTTGTATTTGTTGTCAGAATTGACAACGCGCATTACAACGAATTCCTTTGTGAGCAATACTTCGCGGTCAAAGGGTGATACCATTGCCACTGTGCCAATTCTATAACTTCCGCGCCGCACAAACAAAATATCTGCCGCTTGAAGGTCTACCCCCCCCTTGCCCTTCTTTTTCAGATAGACATGGCGTGGAAGTCCTGATGTAGGATTCTTATACATCTCCCAATTCACAATATCCGCAACGCGCACATAGGGAATCTCGCCCTTACCTTTGAATTTGGCTGGCGGAGAACCGTGTCCCGAAAACGTTACAAGAATTCCTTCATCTAAAAGTCTCTGAATCGGCACCGGGTCATATTTTTCTTGGTCAAGTGTGCTTAGGATGGCTTGGGCGCGTCGCGTCCAATAATATCTAGGTAATCGTTGCCAGCACATCGTACACAAGCCGTGTTGTCAGGACATCGTGTAAAATGACGAAAAATAGGTTCAAAAAGTGCCTTGCAGTGATAATTTTCTGCACCGAAAAATTACACGATGTGCTGGC